>SDBU01000470.1_pt1 | contig 56311 bp, 42 predicted proteins | sample 2277071 | NCBI WGS metagenome assembly SDBU01 (sample SAMN10397929, study PRJNA504765) | marine sediment metagenome | isolation source: marine sediment core GS08_GC12, 126 cmbsf | place: Arctic Ocean: Gakkel Ridge, Loki's castle | collected 2008 | reverse complement strand
TCTTGGCGGTTCACCATATATTGGATTAACATCTCTATATTGACCGGGCGCATTTAATCCGTATTCAATATTATCTGTAATGTGCTTATGTATTTGCTTGATATATTCTTCCTTATAAATAAATTTATCCTTACGATTTCTCACCACTAAATCTATGATATAATCATAAGCTGTTTTTGTGTTTTGTGTTTCTTGTTCTTTTCTTTCAAGTTCTTTATGAAGCTCAGCTTTCTCAAAGGATATTTCTATTTCTTCTTTTGTAAGTATTGTCCCTTCAATTGCAAGGGTGGCCCCAACCGATGATACAAGCTCACTTCTGCGAATCTTGTCTGTCGAGCCAGGCTGGGATGGATAGTCTCTTATAAACTGGTCAACACTATGAATTTGTTGATATAAACCGATAAAATCACAAAACATTTTCAGTTTTTTTTCATCCCGCATTTTTGATTCAAGACCTTCAATCAAATCATATTTCATCAATTTTTCGAGATTAAGTGTCATTTTGATTATCCTCAATACACCTATAACAATTCTTGTTGTTTTAATATATACTACGATATATCGGCATAAATATCAATATAAATGTTACAAAAAATGTAATTTTTTAATATTTTATAACATTATTGTACATAAATACTTATACTATATTTATGTAATATATGTCAATAAAAATGATATATGTTCTGATATGACCTACGGAAAATTAGCGTATTTTCTTAACAAATTACGATGTTGATATGGGACTTTTTTGGGGTAAAAATAACTTTTTCCAAATTAGGACACTACCGGAGCTTTCGCTCAGCAAATAGAAGGCATATCATGGCACAAAATCCCTCTGAGAGCTGCTCCGTGGGACTCTGTGGGCCAATGATTTAGGTCTCAGTTGATTTTTGTCTGTAGGCGTGATATTCTATTGGAAATGAGGCTCGGCAGCGTAGCTGGGCAGGATTATTCGGCTGTGGTCGTCTAAAACGAAGCTAATTACAGCCGTACTTTGGCCAGTTTCCTGCCAGCACGGCAAAATCCAAAAAATTAATTATTCCATCGCCCCACATAGGTGGATTATCCGAATAGGGCCAAATATCCACAAAGGCCTCATCCTCCAGCCAGTAGTCGGTCAGCAGCTTCAAGTCATTCAGATCGATGTCACAGTCACGGTCCAGATTCCCTTCATACCATTTAGGGCAACAAAAACCGCCACCGCCACCGCCATTGTGAATCCCCACTGCGAATTTCCCGAAACTTTTGCAGTCAACGAAGATTATGTCTTCATTAGGGTCGATGAAGATGACGGGGACCATCTCATAGAGGGTCGGGCTTATCTGGTGAAACACGCCCAGGTCAAACTCACTGACTCCAACTTCGTTCACCTCATCCTGATCGTACGGAATCGCCAAGAAGAATTCACCGCAGTATGACCCATAGAAATTCACATCGAAAACAGACGATTCAAGCAACCCTGGCCAATAGCCACTGTAAAAATCATCAGGTGTAATCTGTTCAATGCTCCAGTCACCCCCTTCTGTTAAACAATTCGGCTCGAAAACAATAGCAACATTCTCATTATGGTTTGTACCATATATTTCCTCTGAACAATACTCAACAAAGAGATTGAAAGTCCCCGGTCCGGTTAAAGATCCTGTGGGATGGACAGAGATTGCAGATCCATCCCAAGGCCCATATATAATCCCGTTTATAGTCCCGTTATCAACGACAAGCGAACCAGACCCGCCCCCCCTGCCAATGTCTATATGGCCGGCAACATTAAGCTCAGCTCCGGAAAGTTCGTATGTCCCGTTTGAATTGGGCTCATATCCTATCATACTATCCCAGATACCAACGATCCCGCCAGTTTGAACGAAGCGTCCAGTTCCTCCCATTCCTATATCAAGATCTTCAGTATGAAGAACACCGTTACTTATTTCATAAGTCCCGATTGAGTTGGGCTCCTTCGCTATTATGACTTCGTCATTGCCGTCAACAATACCGCCTGTTTGGATGAAGTTGCCCGCTCCTAACATACCTACATGGATGCGTTGCGATTGAAGAACACCTTCGTTTAACTCATAACTTCCGCTTGATTCTGGTTGATATGCTATTATGACACTATTCGATATATTAACAGTACCGCCTGCTTGGATGAAGTTGCCCGCTCCTGTCATGCCTATATAGACATTGTTGGCATCAATGGATCCGTCCATCAATCGCCATGTACCTGTTGAGTCAGCGCCGCCTGCAATTTCTATGAAGTCAGTTATGACCTGTCCCCCACTCTGCTCAAGAATCCCACTGCATTTATAGCCTCGTGCAATCTCAATGCTGCCGGCGGACAATTGAGCTGTACCCTCAAGCAGATAGGTGCCGTCTGCTCCGTTGCTAATCCACAAGCCACCTATACTTAGATGTGTGGTGCAGCGAAGAGTACCGCCCCTGTGTGTGAATTGCCCATACCAACCAGCCCCCCAACCACCAAGCAGGAGACTGCCTACTGCTAATGTGCCGCCGGTTTGTTCGCCGCAACTATCGAAATCAATGTACATTTCATCTGCGCAGTCGAGGTGACCGCCCGCTATCTGCAACTCACTCGAGTTCTGAATGCTCAAATCAGTTGCACAGTCGAGCCGACCGCCAATTATGCGCAGACCGCTACCCGTCCAGACATTGACAGACCCTGCAACTGAAGTACCGTTGACAATGCTCGTGCCGCCATTTTGTATAAGCACGTTAGACGACAGATACGGTACACCAGGTTGCCCAACACACTGCGCCGAAAAGGGGTCCCACTCCTCGTGCCTCCAATTGTCGGGTTCTAACCAGGTACCTTCCCCGGCGACCCACTCATAGATATCCACAGAACAGTCGCTGAAAGCCAAAGGCATAACTAAACAACTCAGGACGAAAAAGATGATAACATGGACAACAACTGTGCTTAATTTAAGCGTTCTCAACTCCTGCATATTCCCACCTCCTGTTCATATACTCCCAGTAACCTAAAGACAGAAAGCAAAATAATAAACTACATGCGACATTCCCATTTGCCTTCGTAAATGGCACTCCTTCACATTCCGTTCTCCATAATACCCAATTCATCTCAAGCAGAATATTAACTAATAATCTGACATTGTGATACAGACTGGGATTTCCTATATAACATTGTATATCCTTGCCCACCTGCGCCACTGAGTATTTCTTCCCATACAATATCAAATCTGCCTTAAAAATTCAAGCTCTTTGGCTGCTTTTCCAAGGTTTATCATCCGGAGAAATCGCAATAACACGAATTTGGTGGCTGATTACAATACTGGGGAAATCCGTATTATTGGGGCGTAATTATCGCACTATTCCTGCTTTTTTCTGAAAAAACCGGCTTTTAATACTAATAAGCTATTTTTGTGGGAAAAAGGCTTGATTAGCTGGAACCAATCGTGTAAATTACCGCCTTTGAAATTGCTCTGTCGCACGGGGTAGCTTTGGATTAGTTTTTTTGGGGTCAGCAGTTTTCACGGCGTAGCTGACTCAAGCCTCCGACAGGTGGTTCTCATTTTGCCGTTAATTGCATGATGAGGGCCCGTAGCCAAACCGGGCCGATACAAGACGGTCTCCGTGACAAGCGTCTGACTATTGATTATTTAATATTGACTATTTTCAATATTAGTTTTCCAATATCAAATAGTCAATTGGATTACCCGGTGGTGTAATAGGTAACACATGGGCTTTTGGTGCCCACGTTCCAGGTTCGAGTCCTGGCCGGGTAGGGTTGAATCGTGAAGCGTTTCTCGTGAAGCGCCAAGCGAGTTACACATAACAGGATACAAGATATTATGGCAGAAAGAGTGGTGATAATACTGGCGGCGGGGATTAGCGTAAGGATGCACACAGAGCTCCCAAAAGTGCTGCACGAGGTATGCGGCCGGCCTATGCTCGCCTACGTGCTCGATGCCTGCAGAGAGGTGGGCATAGGAAAAATTTATGTTGTAGTTGGCTTCGGCAATGAACAGATTAAAGAGCGGTTTAACCAGGCCGAGGATATTGTCTGGGTTCAACAGAAAGAGCAAAAGGGAACTGCACATGCCGTTTTGTGCTGTAAAGAATATCTTGAGGATTTCCAGGGCCAGACCCTCGTACTTTGCGGTGATGGTCCTTTGATTCGGGCCTCAACACTGAAAACACTCATCCAAAAACATGAAGAAGGCCAACCGGCGGCAACTTTGGCGACCGCCATCCTGGATGAGCCGGCCGGATACGGAAGAATAATCAGAGATGAAAATGGCAATATCAAAGGTATCGTCGAAGATAGTGACTGCACAAACCGGCAATTGGAGATTCAAGAAGTTAATCCAAGCTATTATCTGTTCGATAATAAGATGCTTTTCGACGCCGTACAGAACATTAAACCTGATAATGTCAAAAAAGAGTTTTATCTGACCGATGCGGTCGCCCATATCATTGAAACAGGTCACAAAGTTTTAGCTGTTACTGCCGTACGAACCGACGAGGCAAGGGGAGTTAACAGCAGGGTACAGCTTACAGAAGCAAACAAGATTATGCAGCGCAGGATTCAGCAGAAATTGATGGACAATGGAGTCACAATTGTTGACCCTGATAATACTTGGATTGATATAAGGGCAAAAATCGGGCAGGATACTGTCATTGAGCCGTTTACATATATTCACGGAGATGTTAAAATCGGAAAGGGTTGTCGTATCGGGCCCTTCGCTTATCTCAGGCACGGGACCGTCCTGGGAGACGATGTTGTATTAGGAGTCTTCGCCGAAGTTAAAAACTCCACTTTTGCCGATGGCGTTCGGGCACGACACAACATCTATATCGGTGACGCGGCTGTGGGAAAAAATGTCAACGTAGGTACAGGCTCGATAACAGCCAATTTCGACGGCGAAAACGTCAACCGCACAAATATTGGCGATGATTGCTACATCGGTTCAGGTGTCGTCCTGATTGCACCACTTGAGTTGAAGGCAGGGACCCATATAAGTGCGGGAAAAATAGTCTCGCAGGAATCTATAGATAAATCAGAACAGAAGGACTAAAAGGGAAAAGGCAAGATGTTTCTAAATGACAATCTGAAGATATTCTCCGGCAGCGGTAATGCAGAGTTGACAAGGGCCGTCTGTAAGTATTTAGAGATTCCGCTCGGGGGCGCAAAGATTGAGCGGTTCGCAGACGGTGAGAAGGTCATCAGGGTTGAGGATGATGTTCGAGGCAGGGATTGCTTCGTTATGCAATCAACGTGCAAACCTGTTGATGAGCATCTGGTAGAGCTTTTAATTTATTTAGACTGTTTGCGAAGAGCTTCCGCCAAACGCATCACTGCGGTTGTTCCTTACTTTGGATATGCCCGGCAGGACAGAAAAGATGAAGGGCGTGTGCCAATTACCGCAAAGCTGGTGGCAAATCTTATTACCACCGCCGGAGCCGACAGGGTCCTTGCGATTGACCTGCACGCACCACAGGTGCAGGGGTTTTTCGATATACCGGTCGACCATCTGGCCGGCGAGCTGGTATTGAGCAAGTATTTCAAGGACAAAAAAATCAGCAACCTGACAGTAGTGTCGCCGGATGTGGGTAATATGAAGATAGCATCCAGATATGCAGATCGCTTAAGCGGCGAGCTGGCAATTGTGCACAAAAAAAGGGTCAGTGGCAGTGAAGCCATTGCACAGGAGATCATCGGTGATGTTAAAGGCAGAAATATTGTGATGTGCGATGATATTATCGCCACCGCCGGCACGGTGTGCAGTGCGGTCAGGCTGGTGAAAGACCGGGGAGCTGAAAAAATATATGTCGGCGCCACACACGGCATCTTCGCGGGGCAGGCATTAGAACGGCTGAAGGAGGCCCCGATTGATGAAATAGTTGTTACCGACACGATACCACTAACTCAGGAAGCCCGGGACTGTGGAGATATCAAAGTCCTGACTGTCTCGTCTATGTTAGGCGAAGCGATAAAGAGAATTCACAGAAATGAATCGGTTAGCAACCTGTTTATTGACTATTGACAATTGTAAGAGGAGATTATGGAAAAAACTTTGCGACTGAAGGCAGAAATTCGAGAAAACACCGGCTCAAAGGCCGCTGCGAAGGAGCGTAAGCAGGGCCGGATACCCGCTATTGTGTATGGCCACAAAAAAGAGCCGGTCGCTATTTCGTTGGATGCACATAATCTGGCCGAAGGCCTGCATCACGGGCATCGGCTGATGGATGTGCAGATCGGTAAAAAGTCACAAAAGATGCTCGTCAAAGACCTGCAATATGACTATCTCGGCAAAGATATCATCCATGTAGACCTGATGAGAGTCGACATAACCGAGACCGTTAAAGTAACGGTCCCCATCGAGCTTAAAGGAACGGCAAAAGGCACACACGAAGGAGGCGTTATTAGTGAGCATACAGACCACCTGGAAATCGAGTGTCAGGCAGCCAATATTCCCGAAAGCATTGTTGTAACCGTAACGGATATGGATGTTGGTGACACATTGCACGCGAAAGATATCGAGCTGCCGCCAGGCGCAACCCTGTCAAGTTCGCCGGATATACTGCTTGTTACCTGTAGTCTGGTCGCTGCAGCCAAAGCGGCCGAAGAGATCGAAGAAGAAGTACCGATTGCTCCTGAAGTTATTACCGAGGCCAAGGAAACCGAAGAGGAGCCTTCAGAAGGGCAGACCAAACGCCAGGAACCGCGTTCGGGGACCCAGGAAAAGACCAAAGAGTGAATTTCGAACCTCGATTATGGATATCCGCCGTGGGTGAACTTATAAAGCGCCTGTGGCAGGCGCCGAGCAGAAAATTTGATAATATGGCCGGAGGCATGAGAATGGTCGTCGGCCTGGGTAATCCGGGCAGCGAATATGTTGATACGCGGCACAACATTGGATTTGAAGTTATTGATTCGCTGGCAGAGGCGTTAAAGACAGATGTAAAAAAACGCAAATTCGGGGCTCGTTTTGGATTCGGCGAGTTCGCAGATAAAAAGTTAATATTGTTAAAGCCGTGGCAGTTTATGAACCGCAGCGGCCAGGCTGTTGCAACAGCAGTGGGCTTTTACAAGCTTGGTTTGAGCGATTTGCTCGTTGTAACAGATGATATGGCATTATCGCCGGGCAGAATCCGGATTAGGGCAAAGGGTTCGGCCGGCGGCCATAACGGTTTGGCTGATGTTATCGAAAAGCTCAGCACGGAGAGCTTCGCCCGTTGCCGAATCGGCATCGGCCAAAGCGGCAGAGAAGATGCCGTAGATTTTGTTCTCGATAAGCCGACAAAGGCAGATAGAGTGCTGCTGAATGAGGCAATCGAGAGGTCGCGAGAGGCAGTGCTTTGCTGGGTTGAACACGGCATTGAAGCGACCATGAATAAGTTTAATAACGGATAAGAAAGAAAACTAAATGCTAATTTAATTTTAACGGGAGGTATTTGGATTGGAAACCGCCGTCAAAAAACTTTACGAAGCAATGTTTCTTGTTGATTCAGCTCAGGCATCGGATTGGGATGCGGTTGAGAAGACTATCAAAACTATATTGGGACGGGCTGATGCTGAGATTGTCTCTATACGAAACTGGGCTGAGCGTAAACTCGCTTACGAAATTGACCACAAAACCAGAGGGACGTATGTCCTTTGTTTTTTCAGGGCTGATGGCTCCAGTATCCCCAACATTGAAAAGGATGTGCAGCTCTCGGAGCAGGTTATGCGCGTCTTGATTCTGAGCGCCGAGACCAGAGAGAAGGAGGCCCTTGAAGAGAGCGCTGCCGAGTCGGAGTCCGAAGCCCGCAAAGTCGCCGATGAGTCCGCCCGTGCGAAAGCAGAGGGTAAAACCAGCAAAATCCAGCCCCCGCAGAAAGAACGCGAAACAGAAACCCAGGAGGATATTCCCGCTGCGCCGGCGGAAAAAAAAGAACAAAAAGCTGACCGGCAAGTGGTAGAGAAAGTAAGTACTCCGCAAAAGGCAGAGGAAGCCGGCGAGCCGGAACAGCCGGCCGAACCTGAGGCGACCGATGCGATTGAACCACAGTTGCCGGCCGAACCTAAGCTGGCGGATGCGAGTGAATCGGAGCAGCCGGAGCAGAAGGAAACAGAAAAAGATACTTCGGATTGATAAACCGCATCGGTTTATAGTTTCACGGAAAGGGGATTTTGAAATGAGTAATTTTAATAAAGTTTTACTGATGGGCAATCTGACTCGCGACCCTCAACTGTCGTATACGCCGAACCAGACCGCAGTAGTTGAATTCGGACTGGCGGTGAACCGTAGATGGACAAGCAGGGACGGCGAAAAGAAGGAAGATACCTGTTTTGTAGATTGCCAGGCGTTCGGTCGAATGGCTGAGAACTTAAACAAGTACATGAGCAAAGGCAGGCCGTTGTTTGTTGAAGGCAGACTGACTTTCAACAGTTGGACGGCTCAGGACGGCACAAAGCGCAGCAAACACAGGGTCACAGTTGAAAACTTTCAGTTTCTTGGCGGCGCATCGGGACAAGGTGCCAGGCAAACTGAGCAAAATGCAGGAGACGCAGGTAGTCAAGCAGATAGTCAGGTAGAACAGAACAAAGGTGCAGATGATATACCATTCTAAGGCTGTCAGGAGAACAGGTCGCCCGATATCCCATTCTCCTGCCGCCAGAGGTGAAGATAAAAGATGCCAAGAACATTAAAAAGAAAACCAAGTAGTAGAAATTCAGGCTTTTCAGGCCGTCCTCAAACGCAAAGAAGGCGTTCGGGACACCCAGGCGCTCGCGAGCAGACGCAATGTCGTTTTTGCAGAAACAGCGTAAAATACATTGACTACAAGGACATCAACACCCTGCAAAAGCTTTTGACTAATCGCGGCAAGATATACTCACGAAAGCGCAGCGGCAACTGCGCCGGCTGTCAGAGAAAAGCGAAAAAGGCAATCAAACGCGCCAGGTATATAGCGCTTTTGCCGTTTACAACATAAGCTTTGGTTAATGGGTTAATTGGTGGATTAACTACGCGCTGCTCACCATTTAACGACTTGGCAGGCGCCGATTAACCGGAAAGGATAATACAGATGAGGATTCTGCTCTGTGAAGATATCAGGGGGCTTGGCTGGCTTGGGGATGTTGTGGAAGTCAATGCCGGGTACGCCAGAAATTATTTACTGCCGCAGGGCCTGGGAAAGCCCGTAACCGAGGACAACCTGCGTTCCATAGCCAAGGAAAAAACCAGTCGGGCCGAAGAAAGAAAGCTCGAGGCAGAGCAGCTTCAAAAGGTTGCAGAAGCGGTCGAAGGTGCTGAGGCGGTCGTCGCCGCCAAGGCCAACGAGCAGGGCGTATTGTTCGGCTCGGTCAGCGCTTCTGAGATTGCACAGAACCTGCGAGAGCAGGGATTCGAAATCGCCGATGAGTTCGTGGACCCGCACGAGCATATAAAGAACGTGGGGACCGCACAGGTAAAACTTATATTTACCGAGGACCTGACCGCTACGGTCAGCGTCGTAGTCGTGCCCGAAGGCGGAAGTGTTGAGGCCATAAAGGCCGCCGAGAAGGAGGCCGCTGAAAAGGCCGCTGAAGAAAAAGCCGCCGCCGAAAAGGCCGCAAAAGAAGCCGCTGAAAAGGCCGCACAAGAAGCTGCCGAACAAAAAGAACCTGAGAAAAAAGAAACCAGGAAAAAAGGCAAAGAGAAAAAAGAAGACAGTTAGTTTCTTCTATCATATTTTTTCGGTTTTTTTATCTCCTCGAGATATGTAAATAGAAGCATTTTGACAGGGCTGGGATTATCTCGCTTTCTCCTCTCCCTCCGCTCCCAGCCCTGTTCTTATGCGCACAAGACCACACACAAGCCAAAATCTTTTCCCGCCGAGGATTAATCATTATACGCGGCAGCATATATTGGCTCTGAAATTGGCTTTGTTTTGGCTTTGATTGGGTTTGTTTTGGCATTTTTTTGGCTTTAATTGGGTTTGTTTGGGTTCGTTTTGGGTTCGTTTTGGGTTCGTTTTTCCCACTCCACCAAGTGTCCTTTTTTTCATAAGCCTTTGTTAATACTTTATTTACGTTCATTTGACTTTTTTGAAAATTGGCTTTGTTTTGCATAAAAAGTTTGATTTGTAAAGACTTCTTTACAAGTGTAAAGATGCCGAAGGCATGTAAATAGTTCATTAAGCAAGGATGAACACTGATTTCACGGTTTTTTAACAACAAATTGCACAGATTTTTGGATGCAGAGATAATAGAGGTTTTTGGCCGGCTTGGTGTTCTTGGCAAACTCTGCTCTAAAAGCGAGCTTTTGACGCATAGACTTGCCTTCGTCCACAAGGCCATTGAAACGGCCTTTTTCATAAGCCGGCTAAAAACGGTTATTGTTAGTCGTAAAGATGCACAAAAAGGTGATTTATTAGTCATTAATACACCAAAATGTGTAAAACATTGGCTTTCTTGTGTGTATCTGCTGATACTAAGACTTGGGCGGCTTGCCCGATTCGTGCGGTTCTCCACTAAATTCCTGCCATTTCTATGGCAATTGTAATTATACCAAACTCGCCCTGAATGTTCAATAAAAATCGAACTTTTTTTGTAAAAAAATTACCAAACACCCACGAAAGCGAGGATTATACCGGAACTTCTTATATTTAAGAGGATTATGATTTTGGGTGTTGAAAAATAGGTGCTGTACATAGTTTTTAAGCTGGTATAATTTTTTTTGAATTTAGGCTTGCTAAGTGACCGATAACGAGTATACTTAGGTGGATTGTTGAGCCGAAGTGAAACAGTATCCACAGCGTTGCACTGAGGGCCAGGAAGCGAATTATAACTAAAGACCCTAAGATAACGGTGGGACACTATGACAGAGCCAGTCCTGTATATTCGAGGCTTTCCGCAACCGACCTTTGAGCATCCAACGGCCAAGGAAGGGATGGTGAAGGACCTGAAGGCCATCATCGGTCTGTCGGATGGGAAGCTCGCCGAACTTCATAAGCATTTGAACGAAGCCAAGGGATTCCTCGATCCCAGGGCTCTACTGGCAACGATACAGAGAGTTGTCGAAGACTCCAACGCGGCAGAAGCGGTGCAGAGGGTCCTTATAAATATTGGTCCGTACCAGGTCGAGCGTATGGTCACAATTTTGAAGGAGGGGCAGGAAGAGGAGGACTTCCCCTTTGACCAGGCGAAGCTCGAACGCCTGAAGCAGATATTGAAGAACTTGATTCGGCCCTATCCCGCTCTGGTCCGGTTCGAGAAGGCTGAGCGTCTGGCGAAGATAACAGGGCAGCAACTGGAGACGGTTGAGTTGATCTGTGACCTCAGGCCGATTTTCGACGAGAGCCGGAAAAATGTCGAAGGGATGATGCCCTACACGCGGTTGCACATTGTCGCTACCGGTGAGGACGGCCTACCGAAGCCCTTCGAAGTAGAACTGACACACCAACAGGTTATCGACCTGTGGGAAAAAGCTGGAAAGGCAAAGAGCAAACTTGAGGCCCTGCGTCAATCTATCAAAACTTGGCTGCCCGGCGGGTTGCCAGATTTGCCGTTGACCCGCATCCCTCGAAAGGAGTCGAGCGATGTCTGAAGCCCAAGCAGAACCAATTCGCTACTCTGAAATCTTGAGGAGCGCATTTCTTTTGGGGAAGGACATATTTTGGGGTTGGCACCAAATTGAGGACCTTGCACAAGATCAGGTGATCATCAGAATTAACCGAGATTCAAGAATAGACACTTATCGCGGGCTTCATGTGGGAACTGACGAAGACAGCCAATCCGATGACATTGATACTACTCAGATCCTGTTAAGAAGCGAAGAACTTAGTGCCTTTCTGGATATAGTAACTCAGCACTTCAAAGAGTTGAGAAGTGCTTGGGAGGTTGGGGCAAGTTTCGCCGATGAAGATTCGGCGCTCTCTGTGGCGGTTGAGGAACAAGTCGGTGGTCAAGCCGTTGACGCCACAACTGATGATGTTCTACAATTGACTTCTGACCAAATCGCATCGGCGATCCTAGATCCCGAGGCCAAAGCTGACATGTTGAGACTTCGGGAGATGATCCTGATTGCCGAAGACACTGGTTTCACTGTCGAACAGAGTAAACAACTTGCTCCCTGGTTGTTGAGTTTTGCCGAGAGAAACCGCGACAGCAGCGACCCACAAGACGAGGCCGCCGTCTGGTCGGCAATACGTACGGGCGCGTCGATGCTAACTCCAAATGATACCGATGGTTTGCGTACGTTGCTGGAACCGGGGCACTCTATCGAGACGAGTCTGGTCACGGTAAAGATGCTTGGTCGAATCTTCGAGGCCCAGCCCCCGGCGGAGGTGGATGAACATCAGGAACTGGCTCACGAGGTTTGTCAGATCGCAAAATCCCTGTTGAATCGTTACGTCATTACCGTAAGTCAAAGTGCCGCCATGGCACAGTTGGCTATCTATACGCTTGCAGCAATGGCGAGCAGCGAAACACAACAGATTGTTGAAACCGTTCAGCAACTGGGTGTGACCTGGTTTGCTCAACAGACACTTCGTGAGCTTTGCGAGCTTCGAAGCATTTGGTCAAGTCGTCCTGTTTCCGTTGCAGACCAACCTCAAGAATTGCTCGACAGAGTGATTCAAACTCTCGAGTGAAAGTGGTTAACTTATTTGCGGAGGAATAAATGCCCGCCATTGATCTTGACCAAGGGCCGCAGACATTATCGCTTTATGATGTCGTGGGACAGCGAGCCGAGGGACAGACACGTTTTGTGAAACATGTGGGTTTGCTTGACGAGGATAACCAATCTGTCAAAATGGGCGATGAAGTGAGGGTGCTTCATATGGGGCCACCGCTTGAGCAGGGAACTATTAAAGTACACGTAGTCGGGCGTGTTCAGCTAAGGAATGATGAGATTAAAATAATTTCCACATGGTTTGAGAAAATTGTAGATGAGTATCCAAGATTGCCCGAAAGACAGTATGTCATTCGCCCTCCTTGGAAAGATGAATATGACTCAAACACTAAAACCCGCCGATACCGTCGATACAGTTGTGCAGGATTCGTGCTTGATAGCCACCGCCAGGTGGATATTGAGCTGTTGCAGATTGATGATGGATCACTGCCTGATGTTTATCCAAAGACAATCAAGCTTGCTTATGGTTGGAATCCAGGGCCGTTACTATCCGCATTTGGGCTAGAAGGTGATGGTCCGTGGAAGGTAGTACTTGCCGGCTACGTCCTGCATGCGTTGAACCGTCCGACGAATCAGATACGCCAAGAGCCCTATCAGGCTAAAGAAGGCGACGAGCAATTTTGATCGCTCAACAACTGCCGCGCCATTTTATCCGAGCTCAATCAAAGTTTTTTATCTTTTGTTTACAGATTTTTTCTTCACACTTTATAGCCGTTTCTGGCTGGGTAAATGTTAATAATAAATCTGCAAAGCAGATTTAGTTTATTAGTTCATAGTTCTTTGTTCGTGGATAAAGTTCATAGTTATTTGTTCATAGTACATAGATCGCATCTCGTCTGGATTCCTGCCTTCGCAGGAATGACAAACAGGCGGCGTTTTTTTAAGCGAAATCCTCAGTTGTTAATCAAGCATTCAGGGAAGTAAAATAGCACATCCCCCCAGATGCGTCAACAACATAGGATAGATGGCTGCCACATGCCGGGGCAGGTGGTATAGGGTCGATTAGCGAATCGTCAGGAAGAGATTAAATTATTCATCCTTGATTTGATTTAAGTACTGTCCACAACTATAATTAATCCGCCAATTATCGTGGCGGATTAAAACATTGTTTGACAGGTCGACCGGGTGGACGTAAAATACTGGGCTTGTAAAAATGTATAAAGAAGTTATAAAAAATTATAAAAATTCTTATCTTTAGAGACAAGGAGGTAAATATGGCGGGTGCTGATGGAACAGTAATAACCGGAACGCGCAGGAAATCAGGCAGGTTGGAAACTGTATCGTCCGGTTCGGCGGGATTGGCCAATCGCAGTATGCCCGAATCGTTAGCGGCAGAGGCGGCCGTTTTAGGCTCGATGATAGTCGACCAGCAGTGTATCAGCCAGGTCGTAGAGCAGTTGAAAACGGAAGCCTTTTACCGAATCGAGCATCAAATGATATTCGATGCCCTGATTGCACTTTTCGAGAAAAGTCCCCTCCAGACGGCCGAGGCCACAGACACGGGCCACGCCCTGGATGCTATCCTGCTCCGCGATGAGCTTGAAAAACGAAAGCAGCTCGAAGCAGTAGGCGGGGTCGAGTATCTGGCCAAGGTTATGGACTCCGTGCCCTCGGCCGCCAACGTGATGTATTACGCCGGCATTGTCAAAGACAAGCAGCTCCTTCGCGAGATGATTGTCGCTGTCAGTGAAATCCTGGACGATGCCTATAACGAGCTCGGCGAGCCGGACCAGAAACTCGACGAAGCTGAACGTAAGATTTTTGCCGTAACGGATAAAAAGATAACCGGTTCTGCTACTCCGTTAAAGGATTTGGTAACTGCCGCTCTTGAGCTTATAGAGAAGCGTAAGGGAAGCCTGGTTACGGGCCTGGCGACCGGCTATTTTAAGCTTGACGAACTGACCTGCGGCCTGCAGAACGGCGAGATGATAATCGTTGCCGGAAGACCCAGTATGGGAAAGACTTCCCTGGCGCTCAATATCGCCGAGCATATAGGCGTGGTAGAGAAGATTCCGGTCGCGATATTTTCTTTAGAGACGGGCAGGCAGCAGTTGGCCGAAAGATTCTTGTGCAGCATGACTCAAATTGACGCACAGAAGGTGAGAAAGGGCATGCTCGATACCGAACACCTCGAGAGCCTCAAGGAGGCCTGCGGACACTTATATGAAACGCCGATTTATATCGACGATACTTCGACCCTGACCCCGCTGGCGCTTCGCGCCAAGGCCAGGAGGCTGAGGAGCCAGCACAACATAGGGTGCATTATAGTGGATTACTTGCAGTTGATGCACGTAGGGACCGGCAGGGTCGAGTCTCGTCAGCAGGAAATCACCATGATTTCGAGATATCTTAAGGCGCTGGCCAGAGAGCTCAACATTCCCGTTGTGGTTCTCAGTCAATTGAATCGATCGCCAGAGGGTCGTTTGGATCATATACCTCGGATGAGCGACCTGCGCGAGTCCGGCAGTATCGAGCAGGACGCTGATGTCGTGATTCTGCTGCACCGTGAGGATTATTACCATCGCGGCGAAGGGGATTACTCGCCGGACAATACGGCACAGTTGATAATTGCCAAACAGCGCAACGGCCCGACCGGGAATGTGGAGCTGATTTTCAGGGAAAAATATACTCGTTTTGAAAATGCCTCTTCCACAGAAGGGCACGCCGACGGCGGGGTGCCATTTTAGGAAATATTAACGGATGAAGAAATCGTATTTGTGTTTTCTCGTTTTGACAGTGTTTTTAAGCCTGGGGCAAGCTTATTCACAGTCCCAGGGGGGACACCTCTCGGTGGCAAGCCGGACAAATGCGGCCGGCGGAAGGTATATTGTAGAGTCGATTGAGTTTGATTCAGGCGGAAAAAAACGCTCATTTAAAGACAAAAAACTCCTCGAAAAACTCGAATTTGAGACTGGCGACGACGTAATCTGGGCAGAGACGGGCAGAGACAACCTGGAAAAGTTTTATCACGAGAAGGGGTTCGCTTTTGTTCAGATAGACTTGAAGACCGAGCAGCTCCCGGATGGCAAAATGAAATTGACTTATGAAATCAATGAGGGGCCAAAGGTCAGGATTGGGAAAGTTTCGTTCCGCGGCAATGAGAACATAAAGGGTGAGGAACTTAAAAAGGTTTTAAAGGCAACAAAAAAGAAATGGTTTTTCTGGTCACGGAACTATGTTGAAGAGCAAGTGGCTGAGGACGTGAAAAAGCTCAAAAATGTCTACTGGGAAAAGGGGTTTCTCAGTCACAGGATAACGCATTATCTAAAGCCCAACATACTCGACCCGGCCATAATGGCGGAACAGCGCAAACGGAAAAAGAGCAAAGTCAATATCACCTTCGAATTTGATGAAGGGCCGGTCTATACCGTCGAAAAAATCCTTCTTAAGTTTATTAATGCAGAGGGTAAAATCATTGAAGAAATCGTTCTTAAGTCTATCGACACAGAGGACGAGCAGAGGCACACAGGGTACAAAATCTTCGATGAGAAACAACTGCGGGCGCAGGTAAAATTAGAGCCGGCGCAAATCTACAGCGAGCGAAAGGTCAAGTCGGATGCTAAGCAGCTTCTTAATCTTTACCGTGAAAATGGTTTCATCGATACAGACGTCGAGCCGCCGAGCCCCGTGTTTATTCCTGATACCAACGCTGTGAACATAGAATTTGAAATATTTGAGGGCCGGCAGTATCGAATCGGCCGGATTGACATAACCGGCAACAAAGAAATACAAGATACGGCTATCCGGCGGATATTAGACGAGTACGACTTCTTTCCGGGTCATTTATATAATGCTGGTATAGCGCCCAAAGAAGGCGGAGGTGAATTGGAAAGAAAAATACAAAGGATGACACTGGCCGAGGCGATTACTATTGCGCCCATGGGCCAGGCGTATGGTCCGAAGGAAGCAAAAGTGCTTGGTCAGGACGCAGAGGTAAACATAAAAGAGGGCTTGACGGGTAATATCTGGCCCGGCGTGGGAGTGAGTAGCGACAGCGGTTTTGTTGGGCAGTTAATTTATGACGAGCGGAATTTCGACATTACAGACTGGCCCGAAAATCTCGGAGAGCTTATCCCTGGACGGTCGTTCAGAGGGGCCGGTCAGAGTTTCAAAATCGCAGCCGAGCCGGGGACAGAAATAAGTCAATATTCGGTCAGTTTCAGTGAACCATATTGGGGGGGGGAACCGAACAAACCGATACGGCTTGGTGTGACCGGCTCAAGCTGGGAAAGGTACAGAGAAAGCTACGATGAGGGGAGGATAAAGGGATATGTGGGATTCGAGAAGCGATACAATCACGGGCTTTGGTTCAGGAGCATCAGTTTTCGGGCCGAAGAAGTTGATGTTGACGATATCGATACCGACGCACCCATCGAAATCAAGTCTGTAGAGGGCGGTAATTTCATTGCAGGTATCAAGCTTGGGATCGAACGAAATTCAACGGACGACGAATTTATGCCGAGCAAGGGTTCCATTTTTGACGTCAGTTATGAACAGCTTGGCGGAGACCATAGCTTCGGGATATTGAAAGGGGCCCAGAGATGGTACAGGACTCTTCATGAGGATTTGGCCGAGCGAAAAACCATTCTGGCGATAAAGCTGCTTGGAGCAACCACTATCGATGAGGCACCTCCTTTTGAGAAGTTTTACGGCGGCGGTACGGGCATCTACAGCATGAGGGGTTTCGATTATCGAGGTGTCAGCACGAGGGGAATAAATACGGTCACCTCAGAGCGGGACGACCCGATAGGCAGTGACTGGATATTTTTGGCCAACGCCGAGGTAACAGTGCCCCTTACGGGCGAAAGCTTCGCGGCGTTGTTTTTCATTGACAGCGGAACGATTGATTCGGGCGGCTACCGTGCCGCAGTGGGAACAGGAATACAGATAATGATTCCTCAGTGGTTTGGGCCCGTGCCGATGAGATTTGAGCTGGCCGTGCCAATTATGAAAGATGATAACGACGATACACAGGTTTTCAGTTTCTCTGTAGGAAAACTGTTTTAATTCGCTGCTGTTCTCGGTCAGTGAAAAATATGAAACGAGAAAAATAAAGATTTTTCGACATTCAGCTGCTCTACGGTAAACATAAACTTAAATCAGGAAAAGGAAAATTATGGACAATAGAAAAATTACCTGGCCCTTTATATTGGCAGCAATTTTGCTGGTTGCCCTAAGCTCAGGTTTTATTTTTAACTGGGGGAAGAAGAAGGCCAAGGACCCGAACCAGATGGAAGCTGCGGCCAAACAGGAAGAGAAACTCGCTGTGCAGGATGAAAAAATTGCCGAGCTACACAGGAAAATCGACGAGCAAAATAAGCTGCTTGCCGCACAAGAAGAGAGGCTTGCTGAACTTGCAGGAATAACGAAGAGACTTGACAAGCTACAGGCGGAACTGAATACACGCCAGGTTGACATCAATGATTCTGATATGTCATTGATACAGGAGATAATCGAAAAACAGGTAAAGCTTAATGTAAGAAAAAGTGACATGCCCAAGGCCGGTATTGTCAGTATTCGGAAAATCTTTAGGGATTGTAAGAGAAGCGCAAAATACAGGGAGGAATCCAACGCCGAACGGCAGAAAATCGATGCCGAACTGACCAAGCTCGACAATGAGATCAAAGCTCAACAGGCAGGACTCAAGACGTTAAAAATCGGCAGTGAAAATTATATGGCACAGGTAAAGGAGATACTGGAAAAGCAAGGGAGCCTGAAGGCACTGCAGCAATTTCACAAGCAGCAGTTATCGTTAACAGAACAGAGAATAACCGAGGATATTTATGGAGACATTTTGCGGATAACCGGCGAGGTTGCAAAAGAGAAGGGGCTGGATTGGGTATTTGAAACAAGCGAACCGGAACTTCCTGCGTCAAGCCCCACTGAATTGGAACTTTCTATGGGGATGCATAAACTGCTGTATGGGGACGGGTGTCTGGATATCACCGATGAGGTGATGGCTCGGGTGGATTCGGAGAAATAGTTTTTAGTTATAATTAAACCTGGATTTCCCATATAAAATAAAAGTTTACTCACCACGAAGTGCACGAAGAACACGAAAAGGGATTTTATCATTTGACTTAAACTTCGTGTTTTTCGTGGTGAATATGGTTTATATTATGACAGAGGCCACATTAGTTGAACAGGCGAAGGGAAAAGAGCTTGAATGCCGCATCATTGCCGTCAACAAGGCAGGCGAAGGCGAAATAAGCAGCACCGCAATAGCGGTATTGTGACTGAAATGCTATGTTATACAGAAACTATATAACCAACAGTTAGCCATTGGAAGTATGAGCAAGCATGTAATAAAGAATTTGTTTACAAAACCACGCTCTTTGAGTTTTGTTGCCTTCCTGGTTTTGTTGGTTTTTTTCTTAGGGAAGCTGTCTTCCTTAGGTTTCGCGTTGTCCAATTATCTTGCCAGCTATCCGATGGTAAGTTATGTTGCCTCAATATTTTTTATTGTGACCGGATTTTTGGTCTGTTATTATCACCTGGCTTTCTATGCATCGTGGACCATTAGCTTAGCAATCCGTGTATATTTCTTTGCCGCTTTAGGGATGTCCGGCATTTACTACATAGTTTCTTCATTACATTTCGGATGCTTCTCGTTACCCAGCGATATTTCAACTCTTCCTTCTATAGTTGATTTTATCTACTTCAGCTTTGTTACCATAACAACTGTTGGCTATGGAGACATTGTTCCTCGGCACACTTTCGTTAGAGTTTTGGTTCTTTCCCAGGTTCTTTTTGGTTTATATTTGGTCCTGAAATGTACCCAAACAGAGAGAGACAAACGATTTTAATGATACCCTGTATCGACTGGCGAAGGGAAAAGAACTCGGATATTCATTTAGACCCGTAAAATTAAAAAACAGGCAGATTAAAGCGAATTTTTAACCACAGATTTCACAGATTGGCATGTTTTTTTTCTTTGCCTTTTCAATTCTTTTGTGGTATTGTCTGCGCTTGCCTCGTGAGATAGTGAAACGTTATCTAACAGGGGTAAATTTTCTTGATTTGTAGCAAAAGGTTGTTATAATACGTTAGTAATAAAATTTAAGCCTTTTTAAGGAGGGCAGAGATATGAAAAAACTGTACTTTCTTCTTGTCATCATTTTGTTTTTGACAATTCCCTGCGCTGCGGAGGTCATTATTGTAGATGCAAACGGCACGGGTGATTACCCGACTATCCAGGCGGCAATCGATGCCTCGGAAAGAGGAAGCATTATCCATATCAAGCCAGGCGATTATAAAGAAACGCTGACTCTCAAAAGTGGCGTCAGTCTCAAAGGGCTTGATGCAAATGAAGTCCTCATCCATTGCGATGTGATAGAAGGGCCTGTATTGAGCATCGAGGACTGCAATTCTGCGGAGGTTTCTGACTTGACTTTGAAACATACTGGGCTGAAGAATAGGCTGGCGGATTTTAAAGGCAGGTTCCCAGTGTTGCTTTTGACCTCCAGCCAGGTGAGGATAACTCAATGCAAAATCCAAAACGGAGGACGTGATGGTATTGTTGTAAATGGTGGGAGTATCATAATCCGCAGATGCAGCATCTCCAACAATAAACTCGATGGGATATGCATTTATGGAAATGCAAGAGCTGTGTTGGAAGAAAACGATTGTTCGGTAAACGGCGGTAACGGCATTCATTTCACCGTGATTGCCTCAGGCAATGTCTCAGGAAATATCTGCAATCAAAATGCCTATAACGGCATTTCTGGCGAGAACGATCGCATTACTATAAATCTTTCGAAGAACACCTGTGAAGAAAACAAGACAAATGGCATCTATTTTGGCTCGGGGGCAAAGGGTAGCGCCAACAGTAATATTTGCAGAACAAACGGCTATAACGGGATTGTAGTTACAGGCGGCGGAACAAACGCGGTACTTGAAGAAAATATAGCTAACGACAATAAGGCAAGTGGTATATTTTTTTGGGACAGGGCAACCGGTTCAGCGACAGGCAACAAATGCAGCGAGAACCTATGGCATGGGATAAGTATCGCTGATGACTGGTCTACACCGACAATATACAAAAACCATTGTTTCAACAACAAGGGATGTGGTTTGTACCTTGGACAGAGCTACAGGGCAAGAGTAGGCGAAAATGATATTCATGATAATGGCGAGATAAGTTATGGCGAGGTAGTTCACATTCTCTGGAAAAACAAACTTTCCGAATTGGATTCGATTGCCTCCCGGCTCAGGGCTGAAAAACGCAGATTTAGAAACGGAACCTGGCAACTCCACTATTTCTATAGGGCCTTGGGTGGTGGCTGGATAGGACGAAAGGATTTTTCTAAGATTAAGGAACAGCTTCAAGAATGGATTGCACAACAGCCCAATTCGATAACGCCTCGAATCGCTTTAGCACAGGCATATAAATCATTCGCATGGCAAAAACGCGGTGGTAGCTATGCAAAGGATGTATCCGAAACGAGATGGGAAGCATTTAAAGAAAATCTCCAAAAAGCACAAAAGATTTTAGTTGAAGCAGAGGAACTAAATACACAAGACCCCAGTTTATATACCACTTGGTTGGTTGTAGGAAGGGGATTACAGAAATCAGATGAGGAAATGGACACATTGTTTGAAAAAGGCATTGCCATAGAAAAGAAGTACTGGCCTCTTTATACTGCCAGAGGACTTGCAATTGCGCCCATTTGGGGTGGTAAGCGGGGAGAACTTGAGGCGTTTGCTCGACATGCCGTGGAGCTAACTCGTCAAAAGGAAAGCCGGATTCTATATGCAAAAATAGCCCACTTAATGATTGGGAAAAGAAACTATGAGCCACAGCAATACAAGCAACTTGGATTCTCCTATAAAATGCTTAAACAATCACATGATGACTTAGTAAGACTATATCCTTCGGCAGATGATAATTATTTGCTCAATGCCTCATGCTTTTTAGCATGCGCATTTGGTGACAAAGAAAATGCCAGGGACCTGTTTGCAAGAATAGGAACGAACTGGTACAAGGGAGTCTGGCGCAGTGAAGAAACTCTGAAAAAATACAAAGACTGGGCCTTTGGCAAAACTGAAAATATACTTGAACCATACAAATGAACCCAAGAATAAGTGATATAGGTCCTGGAAGTTCTTATTTCTAATAAAAGCATGCAACTTGTTTGCACACGCGGAATCATTCAATGAAAGAGATTCTCACAAAAAGAGAGCTCGAAGTCCTGCGTTTAATTCTGGATTGTAAAAGAAGCGGGAAAATAACCGACTTGCCACTCGTTTCTATGAAGGCTGTCGAATTTCACCTCAACAGAATTTACCTCAAATTGGGTGTTGATAACTTAGATGACCTTTTCAAGGTCGTGACGAAGTTAGGGTGGTAGGACGGTTTGACGTTTGGCCAGGTCAAAAGCCACCCAATAAATTTGGGGGCTAAATATAAAGGCAACCCCGGCAACAAGTGGCGGGGCTTCCGGAGATACAATGTCAACGGTGTTGTATTGTTCGAGGAGCCTTATAGGCAGGTAAGTTTTTTTGCACACCCTGCCGGAACAAATCCTAAATCCGAAGTACGTTTGCTCTCACTTCGCATTATAGTTGCAGCGGAGGATGTCGGCTATGTCATCATGGCCGGACGTTTCTGCCTGTTGCAAAGGAGTCATCCCATCCCTGTTTCTAACATCGATTTTGGCTCCCATGGAAATGAGAAACAGAACCATCTCCCTGTTGGCCTGGGCCGTAAGATGCAGAGCAGTATTACCAGCTTTATCCTTTGCATTTACGTTTACTCCCTCAGCTATGAGCAATTCCATCATCTCCTTTTGTTTTGTAATTGCCGCCTCGTGCAGAAGAGAAGTTCCCTGATTGTTAGTCACTGTTACATAAGCTCTGTTAGCAATAAGAAGTTTAGCCACATCCGAATGGCCTCCTTTGACTGCATTGTGGAGAGGAGAGAAACCTTCTATGTTCCTGAAATAAATATTTGCCCCATTGTCGATTAAAAGTTCGGCAATTTCTGCATTAGTTGCATAGTGTATAGGAGTATTACCCAAATCAGATATTGGATTGATTTTTGCTCCTTTTGCAATCAGCAGCTCGACAGCTTTGGTGTTCTCATGAAGGCACGCAAAATATAGAGGAGTCCAGCCATCGGCCTGTTCACTATAGGATTTGGCATTTAGATCCGCTCGGCCGGCAATGAGAAGTTCGAGTATCTCTATGTCCTTGTCGGCACGCATGCACGCATTGTGCAGTGGAGTAGAGCCGGAGTTGGGCTTGCGGGACCATCCGGAGCTGCTGAGCTTAACATTCACATCTGCTCCATTATCAAGAAAGAGTCTGACGATTTCTTCAGGAGCATATAGTGCAGCTGAGTGTAGAGGTGTATCGTTGGATCCGGATTTCATATTTATGTTGGCCCCATTGGAAGCAAGAAACCCGGCAATATCCCAGTCATTTTTATTCTTTCGTTTACGGCCCTGGCCAAAGGTGGATGCATAATATAACGGCGTATTGCCACTCTTATCCTTAGCGTTAACATTGGCACCCTTGTTAATAAGAAGCTCAACAATATCCTTGTGGTTTCCAATTGCTGCTTCGTGCAAAGCAGTGCCATGTTCACCTTTGGCTTCGAGGTTCGCTCCGTTGGCAATAAGGACTTCACACAAATCCTTATTACCCATGCCTGCAGCTAATATCAAAGGAGTGTTTCCCGATTCGTCTTTAGAGTTGGCAAATTTTGGATTTTCTTCCAATGTGGTTTTAATGTAGTCAAGGTCTCCTTCGGTTATTGCCGTGAATAGTTCAGGAGGAGCCTGCACAGCACAACCACTCAAAGCCAATCCTGCAAACAACAACACTAATGCCACAACTACTCTCTCTCTATTGGCCATAATAATTTCTCCCTTCTGGAGTTTGTACCCCATCTGATAAAATTAATATTTTCTCTTTAAGATAAGCTGAATTATATCTGAGAATTTCTATTACACGGTGTTTTGAGAGTAAAAAAAGGGCTGCAAGAACGTAAATTTCTACAGCCTAATACTCTCATAATTGACTATTTTTCACTCATTTGCCACATCAAGTACTTCCATTTAAACTATAAGAAACATTTCCAGTAGAACAAAGGATTGATTTGCAAAAAATCAGGGCCTTATCCCAATAATCGCGGGAATTTTGTTTATCATTATAGGGCTTACGGGGGAATGGGTGTATGCGGGGAGTTTTAATCAATTCGTGTGGCAGATTTCTCCGGTGACGGTCTGTGCAAAAGCAGGTATTGGAAGAAAGGCGGGGCAAAAAAAACGTGTTTTCATGCAAATTTCCAGTAAAATCGGCTCGGAAAAGAAAGTTCTTGACCGTTTAAGGTGCTTTTGGCAAGATTATCAATGTCGTTCGGAGAAAATTATGCTTTTTAAGAGTTTCTCCGGGAAATGTCAGATTATAAGAAAAGTGAATATGGAGTAGTGAAGTGAAATTGACGGTTTCACAATTGGCTGAGCGGCTCGGCGCCGAATTAGTGGGTGACGGCTCCGGTCAGATAAGCGCCGTTGGTTCGATAGAGACAGCGGGGAAGAACGAAGTTGCCTTTATCAGGGGCTCTAAAGAAAACCGAGTTCATTTTGGAACGGCCGCCGATGTGAGACATTTAGCCGCAGTTAAGCAGTCAATCGCGGGCGCAGTCATCACGGGCATGCGAATCGAGGATTTGGACAAACCCCAATTGATTGTCAAAGATGTCAACGCGGCCCTAATAGAGGCATTGAATATTTTAGCGCCCAATTTGAAACCTTTGACCGAAGGTATTGACCCAAGTGCGAAGGTCGCCGACAGCGTCAAGATAGCCAACAGCGCTGCAATCGGGGCGTGTGCAGTAATTGAGGACGGTGCTGAAATCGGGCCAAACAGTGTAATTGCCGGCGGATGCAAAATAGGGGAGAATTCGACGATCGGCAAAGATTGCCGTCTCGACAGCAATGTTGTTGTTTACCACAACTGTCATTTAGGCAATAACGTGGTGATTCAGGCAAACACAACGATAGGCTCAACTGGTTTTGGTTATTCGCTTATCGAGGGCAGCCATAAACTAATTCCTCACAACGGAGGTGTAGTGATTGAAGACTTTGTCGAGATAGGAGCTAACTGCTGTATTGACAGGGCTAAGTTCGGAAATACCATAATCGGAGCAGGGACAAAAATAGATAACCTTGTGCAAATTGGTCATAATGTAGTCATTGGCAAAAACTGTCTGATAGCAGGACTGGTGGGTATTTCCGGCAGTTGCAAGCTCGGTGACGGTGTTGTCTTGGCCGGGCAGGTTGGCCTTGCTGATAATATAGAAATTGGAGATGGTGTAATAGTTGGCGCTCAGGCCGGCGTTATGAACGATATAGGGGCTGGTGAAAAGGTACTTGGCTCGCCGGCAACCAACATTAAAGAGGCGCTACAGATAATGGGCCTGATGAAGCGTTTACCGAAGCTGGTTAAGCAGTTAAAGCAACTGAGCAAGAGGGTGGAAAGACTTGAAGCTGCAAAAGACGATTAAAAGTGAAAGTGGGCTTTCCGGTCGCGGTATGTTCGGGGGCAAGGAAGCAAATGTTGTTTTTCGCCCCGCTCCTGCGGATTCCGGAGTGGTTTTCGTGCGGACCGATGTCCCAGAGGCAGTACGGATTAGCGCTGTTGCCAGTAATCTTGCAGAGCGAAGCCGTCGCACAACGATAAAGAAAGGCCGTGTCAGTATAGAAACTATCGAGCATTGTTTGGCTGCCATCAATGCGTTAACAATTGATAACCTGGTCATAGAGGTTGACGGCTCGGAGCTTCCGGCTCCGGATTGCAGTTGTGCCGAGTATTTCAAGGTCCTAAAACGCAGCGGGATTGTTGAGCAGGGGCAGAAGCGTAAAGAGTTTGTTATCAGCGAGCCGATTAGCATTACGGCTGGTGACGCGTCGATATACGCCCTGCCATACGCGGATGACGGATTAAATATCACCTACGACCTGGATTACGGCGGTCACACCGGTATCGGCAGACAGATTTTTAGCTGTCGGCTTACGTCGGAGAATTTTGAGAAGAATCTGGCACCTGCCCGAACCTTTTTGCTTGAAACCGAGGCAAAGCAATTTCAAGCCCGCGGAATGGGAACGCACCTCGGTCCCCGTGATATTCTGGTTGTCAACTCAGACGGACCCATTAAGAACAGTTACAGATTTCCTAACGAGTGTGTCCGGCATAAGATTGCTGATTTAATTGGCGATCTTGCGTTGGTCGGCCGAGGGCTTTGCGGCAGGATTGTGGCCTATAAGAGCGGGCATTCATTAAACCAGCGGCTTGTAAAAAAATTGTATGAAGCGGCTGAGCAGCGGGAGCGAATGCAAAAGTTCGGGACCGACGCCCTTTTGGACATCAGGCAGATTGCCAAGATTCTGCCACATAGATATCCGTTTTTGTTAGTGGACAAAATAATCGAAATCGAAGGCGATACGCGAATAAAAGGGATAAAGAACGTGAGCTTCAATGAGCAATTTTTCCAGGGGCACTTTCCCGGTACACCTATTATGCCGGGTGTTCTTATCGTAGAAGCGATGGCTCAGGTATCCGGCTTATTATTTGCACAGAGACTGGAACACACCGGCAAGTTAGCGGTACTGCTGAGCATGGACGGTGTAAAATTGCGCAGACCCGTTGTCCCCGGCGACCAGCTTATCCTTACCGCCGAGACGGTGCGTCTTCGGAAAAGAACGGCACAGTGTCGGTGCAGGGCGATGGTAGGTGACGCGGTAGCCGCTGAAGCTCAAATCAAATTTATGCTCGTCGACGAAGAGAAGGTATAGCAGTTAATTTTGAATTTTGCGTGTTTGTTTTTAGGTGAAAACCAAAGATGATTAAAGTACATCCCAGTGCAGTGGTTTCAAAGGAGGCCCAGTTAGGTGAGGACGTTACAATTGGGCCCAATTGTGTTATCGACAGCATGGTTTCCATTGGTGCCGGCACAGTCATTGGCGCTAATGTAGTGATTTGCAAAAATGTCAAGATTGGGAAAAACAATCACTTTTTTGCCAATTGCGTGATTGGCGGCAGGCCACAAATACTGGGCCTGGGCCCGGACGCCGAGATAGGCGGACTGCTGATAGGTGACAGAAACAACTTTCGTGAGCAAGTGACAATCCATCTGAGTGCCCACAGGGGGGAAACAGCGAAAGTAGGAAACGATAATCTGTTGATGGTCGGTGTGCACATCGGACACGACTGTACACTCGAAGATAAGATTGTTATGAGTAATTCTGTGCAGATAGGCGGTCATTGTAAGATTGAGACCGGCGCCTGGTTCAGCGGTCTGGCAGCAATGCACCAGTTTGTCACTATGGGCAAGTGGTGCTACGCAGCGGGACTTGCCGGGATTAATCGCGATATTCCGCCATTTTTGATTGTCAGCGGTCATTATCCGCCGACAATTCGCGGCGTTAACAAGCGTGGTATGGACCGAGCCGGACTCAGCGAGCAGCAACAGGAGAAAATATTCGAGGCGCACAAAAAGCTTTACCGCCAAGGCAATGCACTGCTGGAGAATGCAAAGGCTTTGGCAGAAGAGGACGGACTCGATGAGAATGTTCGGGCCATGGTTGATATGATTATCAAAAGCAGTGAGCATCAGTTTGGCAGATACCGAGAGAAGTTCAGAGGCAGATAGAATCGTGATTCTTAACCCGTGGACCAGGGCACGAGCAACAAGGAAATAATCAGTGGATAAGATACGTACCGCCGTTGTAGGTGTAGGCAAAATGGGGGCGATACACGCGAAGGTCTACGACCAGCTTCCGCAGAGCGACCTTGTTGCTGTCGTTGATATAGACGCCGACAAGGCAAAACACATGGCCAATCGATATGGATGTTGTGCCTTTACCGATTGTGCGGATGTCATGGACAAGGTTGACCCCGTTAAAAGTTCGTGGATAAGGGGGACGGGTAGGTCTTTGGTAGAAACTTTTAACGGGGTTGATGCGGTAACGATAGCGACTCCGACGGTTACCCACCTGAAGTTGGCGAAAATATTTATCAAAAACAATATTGCGGTGCTGATTGAAAAGCCCCTTGCGGCCAATGTCAGAGAAGGCAAAAAGATTGTGGCCCTTGCGAGAAAAAATAACTGCGTTGTGGCAGTAGGTCACTCCGAGCGCTGCAATCCGGTTGTGCAGGCGATGAAGCGGCTTAATATCGAACCGAAGTTTATCGAGGCCAACCGCATAAGTCCGTATCCGTTCCGCTCGACAGACATCGGAGTTGTGCTGGATGTGATGATACACGATATAGATATTATTCTGTCTCTGGCAGCAAGCAAGATTAAGAAAGTGGACGCCGTAGGGGTCGGCGTCATTGCCGATGATAAGGAGGACATTTGTAACGCCAGAATCGTGTTTGAGAACGGCTGTATTGCAAATGTCACCGCTTCGCGACTTGCTCTTGGAACGGAAAGAAAGGTGCGTGTGTTCAGCCGGCAGGCATATTTGAGCCTGGATTACCTTAAAAAAAGCGGGATAATCATTAAGGCCGGCCCAAATATAAACGTTGTCAAGTGGATACAAGAGCAAAAGGAAAGCGGGGATTTAAACCTGACGACAGTAAACTGGCCGGATTTATTGCACATAGAGCATCTTGCTATAGATGATAAGGAGCCTGTCCGTCTACAACAGGAGGCTTTTCTGGGGGCCGTTGCGGACAAGGGACTTCGACCTGAGGTCAGTGCTGAAGAAGGTCTGGCCGCGCTGCAATGTGCTCAAAAAATCCTGGCCTCAATCAAAAAACACAAGTGGAATGAGAAAATAGCAGACAGCACATAACGGAAAAAAAGATGACTGTGGCTTTGTTGACCGGCCGCGCCAGGAAAGCAAGTAAGGAGACGAAGGACATGGGTATTGGGCCGAAGAAGGTGAAACTGGAAACAACGATGGGGGACATGGTTATTGAGCTTAACGAAGAGGCTGCACCTGTTACGGTAAAGAACTTTCTTCAGTACGTGGAGGAAGGATTTTATGACGGGACCATATTTCACCGAGTGATACCGGACTTTATGATACAGGGCGGCGGGTTCACAGTGGAGATGGCAAAGAAAGAAACGCATGCGCCGATTATCAATGAAGCGAGCAATGGATTGAAAAATGACCGGGGCACTATCGCGATGGCCCGGATCAATGATCCCAACAGCGCAACAGCCCAGTTTTTTATCAATCATGCAGACAACGACTTTCTAAATTATGTCGACAATAACAATCCCGGGTACGCGGTCTTCGGCAAAGTTGTCGAAGGTATGGAGGTAACAGATAAAATCGCGGCCGTCAAGACAACAACCCAGATGGGTATGGACGATGTACCCGTAGAGCCGGTCGTGATAAAATCGGCGAAGGTCATTTCAGACAAATAGGGGTGCGTGCCGGTCAGGCTTTCAATCTTAGTTTGCCGACCAGTTGATGGGCAAGGCGTGTAGGCTCCGGCAGACGGTATTTTGTTGCGCAGCAGAGGGTGATTTTAATCGCATCTTTCAGGAGGCACTTGTTGCCCACGGAAACAAAAAGGGGCTTTACATTAGTGCGAGTTCTCACTACGGCGCCGATGACTTCGTCGCTCGTCGCCCGTCGCCCGTCGTTCGCCCCGCTTTTTGCTCTTTCGGTGTCCCTCAAGAAACTGTATGCACCTTTTTCAGGGGGCGGTTCTTCAAAGAAACCGGTTAGCCTGCTTTTTGCGCAGCCGATGGTGGGCTTATCGAAAAATAGTCCCAGATGCGCAGCCAGGCCGAGTCGGCGGGGATGGGCGATGCCCTGGCCATCAATGATAAATAAATCCGGCTCAGTTTTGAGTTTCTTGACAGCGGCGATGCAGACCGGGGCCTCGCGAAAAGAAAGCAGACCCGGGATGTAGGGAAAGGTCACTTTTCGTAAGGCAGATGCGGTTTCTACAGGAGCAAAGTCCGGGGGCTTTAGCACTACAACAGCAGCAATGATTTTTTTGCCGTCTTTGCTGAAGGCACAGTCGATGCCGGCGATTAGTTTTGGTTGCCTTTTTAGGGGGGTAAACCGCACCTTTGAGGCGAGAGTCTTCTGGCAGTCTCTCGCCTGTGAGTAAGACAAATTCCAGCTATGTAAATCCTTTGTCTGCATAGTTTTTGCTGATTCCTGCTGCGCACGAATATCAAATTGTTAATTGAAAACATTTTACCTTCTTGCTGCATTATGTTACAATCGTTAGTTTGGGTTATTGAAGATTTTTCACAAGAGTACCTCTTGTGCCGGCAAAAGGATAATATGGCAAAACAGGCTGAAAAAGCGATCAGGATTACAGGTGCGGCTGAACACAATCTTAAGAATATCAACGTGAGCATTCCGCGTGATAAACTGGTGGTAATCACCGGAATAAGCGGGTCTGGGAAAAGCTCCCTTGCCTTCGATACGATTTACGCCGAGGGCAGGAGAAAATACGTCGAATCTCTCAGTACCTATGCGCGTCAGTTCCTCGAACAAATGCAGAAGCCAGCGGTTAGTGACATTACCGGTCTTCCGCCCACGATTGCAATCGAGCAGCGAAAGGCCGGCAGTAATCCGCGTTCGACAGTGGCCACCACCACTGAAATTTATGACTATCTTAGGCTGCTTTTCGCGCGTGTTGGCCAGCCCCACTGCTGGGTATGCGGCAAAGAGATTGCAAGCCAGCACTCTTCACAAATAGTAGAGTCAATCCTTTCCCGGCCGGAGGGTACGAAAATCCAGGTCTGCGCTCCCCTGGTTCGCGGCAAAAAAGGTGAGCATAAAGACGTTTTTGCCGGCATACAACTTGAAGGTTTTGTTCGGGTGCGCGTCGATGGGGCCGTTTACGATGTACGCAATGTCCCCGCCTTGAACAAGAATAAAAAGCACGATATCGCAGCGGTCGTCGACAGGTTGATAATCAAGGATTCTGTTCGTATTCGGTTGGCTGATTCGGTGGAGACGGCACTGAAATTGGCTGACGGTGTGCTTTTGGTGCTCGTGCAGGAGCCGGAAAAGGCCGGCAAAAAACGCAAACAAAAAAAACCAAACTCGTGGAAAGAGGTCATTTACAGTGAAAAGTTCGCCTGTCCGAAACACCCGCAGGCATCTCTTGAAGAGCTGTCGCCGCGTCTGTTTAGCTTTAACAGCCCATACGGTGCCTGCAAAAGCTGCGACGGTCTGGGGACAATTCTGGAATTCGACCCCGACCTGATTGTTCCGGACAAGACTGTCTCGCTGGATAACGGCGCCATCGATGCCTGGCGCAAGGGCGGCAAGAGAATGAATATTTTCTATAACAGGCTGATTAAAAGATTCTGCAGAAACGTGGGCATCCGCAAATCGATACCGTTCGAGCAAATACCGGCGGACATAAGAAAGATTTTAATGTACGGCACGACGCCGGCTGACAGGAAAAAATACGGTTTCTCATTCGAAGGCGCAATCCCAAATCTGGCCCGGCGCTGGGAAAACACCACGAGCGAATACGTCAAGACCAGACTGCACAGCTATCTTTCGGAGCAGCCCTGCCGAAGCTGCAATGGCGCACGGCTTCGGCCGGAAGCCGCCGCCGTAACCGTTGGAGGCAAAAACATAAGTCAGTTGACCGAGCTTTCTATCGAAAAGGCGCAGCAGTTTTTCAAAAAATTGAAGCTGGACAAAGAAAAAACCATCATTGCCGCCCAGGTGTTAAAGGAAATAAAGGCACGGCTGAAGTTTATGGTCGATGTCGGGCTTGAGTATTTAACGCTGGACCGCAGGAGCAGTACCCTTTCCGGCGGTGAGGCCCAGCGAATTCGCCTGGCTACACAGGTCGGCAGCGGTCTGGTCGGGGTCTGTTACGTGCTTGACGAGCCGACAATAGGTCTGCACAAGCGTGACAACGGCCGACTGCTGGGAATACTGCAGAGGCTCAGCCGAATCGGCAATACCGTTATTGTGGTCGAGCACGATGAGGACATTATCAAGAGCGCAGACCATATTATTGATATCGGCCCGGCGGCAGGAGCGCAGGGCGGGGAAGTCGTTGTGCAGGGCAGCTTCAAGAAGATAGCCGGGTGTGCCGAGTCGTTGACAGGCGAGTATCTGAGCGGTAAGAAAAAGATTGCCCTGCCGGTGAAACGACGCAAATACAATTTGAGAAAATGTATCGAAGTCAAGGAGGCGGCGGAGAACAATCTTAAAAATATCGATGTCAAATTCCCGCTCGGTGTATTTAGCTGCGTGACGGGTGTTTCGGGGTCGGGCAAGAGTTCTTTGGTGAGCCAGATTCTGCTGCCTGCCTGCAAGCGACGGCTTTATAACTCGCGTGAGAGGCCGGGTAAGCACAAGAACCTGCTTGGAACCTCACAGATTGATAAGGTCATAGAGATAAACCAGTCGCCCATCGGAAAGACGCCGCGGAGTAATCCGGCGACATATACGGGCGTGTTCGACGAGATAAGAAAACTTTTCAGCCTGACGCGGGAGGCGAAGATTCGCGGCTATAAGCCTGGCCGATTCAGCTTCAACGTCAAAGGCGGACGATGCGAAGCCTGCCGGGGACAGGGTACAAAGAAGATTGAGATGCACTTTCTGCCTGACGTTTATGTGACGTGCCAGGCGTGCCGCGGCAAAAGATACAATCCCGAAACTCTGCAGGTCACCTACAAAGGCAAAAATATCGCCGACGTGCTCGATATGAGGATTAAAAAGGCGCTGGATTTCTTCGCTAATTTCCCTACTATTTCAAGAATTCTGCGGACGCTCAATGACGTTGGGCTTGGCTACATTCAATTAGGCCAAGCCTCAACAACGCTTTCAGGCGGGGAGGCGCAGCGGGTAAAGCTTTCCTCAGAGCTGGGCAAGGCGTCCACGGGACACACTCTGTATCTGCTCGATGAGCCGACCACAGGGCTGCACTTTGCCGATATTCATAATCTGTTGAATGTGTTACAGCGTCTGTGCGATATGGGTAATACCGTTGTGGTAATCGAGCACAATCTTGACGTTATCAAGATGGCCGACTACATCATCGACCTCGGCCCCGAAGGCGGTGACGCCGGTGGCCGGATTGTTGTAACGGGCGAGCCCGAGGAAATTATCAAAAACAAAAAAAGCTATACAGCAAAGTTTTTGAAAGAAAAGCTTTAGACGGTTAAGGGTGGATGCGAGTATGCGTGGATGAGAAAACAAACACGAATTCGAAGGTTCAAAAGAAAATCCCCAAATAAATTTGAGGGCTAAACATAACGGCAAGTTTCCCCTGCGTGTACAAAATAAATTTTGCACACACTACCTGCCTTGAATTTTTAGCCGGATTTGATATTCTATTAGCAAAGAGGCCCAGCAGCGTGGCTGAGCAGGGACATGCTTTTATTTATGGTAAATCGCAGTTGAAAGTTTCATATTTGTCGGCACAATAACTCAAATAAGAAAGGAGAATTACATCATGACTCGATCATTGAACTTAAAATTATGGATTTGTCTGGGTGGGATAATCTGCCTGTCGAATAATCTTTTGGCCAAAGCTTTTATGGGCGAATACAAGGGGACGTTCTATCCCGACAAGAAATTTACGATAAATGCAACGGCTGACGTTGTCGCTGAAGGTGACGGTAAGTATCGCATTGTTATCGACGCGAGATCTGATGACCCGGCGCAGGAAGGCGCCTTTATCGAAATATACGGAAAGAAGGCGGACTCGGAAGTCACTATCTCGGGCCGAGCGGGCGGTTACGACTGGAAGGGGGAGATTAAGGACGGTAAATTAAACGTTCGAGGTCATTACGGAGTGCACTTTGAGTTAAAAAAAATCGAGAGCAAGTCGCCCCGTGCCGGCGCAAAACCACCTCCAAACGCAGTCATATTGCTGCCGTACAAGGCCGGGGTCAAACCGGACATGAGCGGCTGGACAAATACGCAGTGGGCAGCCCTAGATAACGGCAGTATGCGAATCGTCCCCGGGAAGGGGTCGAACAAGACCAGACAACAGTTTAGCGATATCAAGCAGTTACATGTGGAATTCAAACTGCCGCTGGAACCAAAAGGACGCGGTCAAGGCCGGGCCAACAGCGGGGTATATTTACTGGATGCGTATGAAGTGCAGGTGCTGGATTCGTTCGGGATCGTGCACACTTCCGGTGACTGCGGGGGAATTTATAACGTGGCCCGCGCCAAAGTGAATGCGTGTCTGCCGCCGGAAACGTGGCAAACGTATGATATCAGCTTCCGGGCGGCCCGGCTGGACGAGAAGGGCAAGGTAAAAGAACTGCCGCGAATCACTGTGCTGCACAATGGCGTGAAGATTCACGACAACGTGGAAATTCCGAAGAACAGGCATCGAACCAAAGGCCCCATTCAGCTTCAGGACCATAAACACAATATTGAATTCAGGAATATCTGGCTGGTTGAGGGACAGTAGATAATACTACATGGAAATAGTCCGAAACTTATGGTTTGGGAGCTGGTGCAGAGTCATAAATCAAAAGTGACTTTAGTAAAGAGCTATGAATCGGCTTTACATAATATAAGAGGCCGACTGAGCATCTACCGGAAAAAGAGAACAGAAGATGTGGGAATTTCAGCTAAGTGGAATCGAAGATTTGAAACAGTTGGCATCGGGATTAGGCGTCCGGCTCGATGCCATCGAGGATGTTTCAATTCTAAAAGAAGAAGTGCAGGCAGGCTGGCTGGTTATACCGAATTCGTTAGCGGTGCATCCTATGGAAGGCTGCGATGGGGATTCGGAGGGCCGGCCGGGCAAGCTAACTGTGCGGCGATACCAAAGATTTGCCGCCGGCGGGACGGGGCTGATCTGGGGCGAGGCAACGGCGGTCGTTGGCGAGGCAAGGGCAAATCCGAGGCAGTTGTGGTTTAATGAAAAAAGTAAAGACAGCTTCGGCGCGCTGATTGCGATGATGCGTCAGGTGGCGGCTGAGAGTATGGGGCCGGGGCATAGACCCGTGATTGTGGCACAGTTGACACATTCGGGCAGATACAGCAGGCCGGGCAGCGTTGGGGGACCGATGATTGGCCAGCGGGACCCGTATCGCGATGCGCTGGTGCCGCAGAAAGAGCCGAATCCAAACGCAAAAAGCAAGATTCCCGACGATTGGCCTCTGGTGACGGATGAGTACCTCGATAAACTTCAGGCCTCTTACGTTGAGGCGGCCAGGATTGCGTTCGAAGCCGGGTTCGATGCGGTCGATGTTAAATCGTGTCACGGCTATTTGATTAATGAACTGTTCGCCTGCCATAACAGGGAAGGCAAGTACGGCGGTCCGTTTGAAAATCGTACCCGGTTTCTTCTCGAAGTTATCGATAAGATTCGCAAGGAACTTGGTGAAGACAAGCCGATTACGACCCGGATGGGTATTTACGATGCGATTCCCTATCCTTACGGATGGGGCGTCGATAAAGATGATTATACCAAGCCTGATTTGACTGAGCCGAAGAAGCTTATAGCCCTTTTGCGAGAGCGCGGCGTAAAGCTGATTAATATCACAGCGGCAAATCCCTATTACAATCCGCATATTGGAAGGCCTTTCAATGAGCCGGTAGTCGGCGGGTATGAAGAACCGGAACATCCGCTGGCGGGTGTGAGCAGGCTTGTCGAATTAGCGGGGGAAATCCAAAAGGAATTCGGTGACATTGCGATTGTGGGGACGGGCTATAGCTGGCTGAGGACGCTTTTGGCGAACGTGGGTGCGGCAAGCAAGGCGAACGGGCTGGCTTCTATTGTCGGTGTCGGGCGAATGGGATTTGCATACCCGGATTATGCAAAGGATATTATCACAAAGGGGCGGATGTTTGCGGAAAAGGTTTGTGTGAGCTGCAGTGCGTGCACGCAGATAATGCGCGACCGCGGAATGACGGGCTGCGTGGTGCGCGATAATGAAGTTTATGGGCCAATCTTTATGCACGGGAGAATGAGCGACCGCGAGAACCTTTTGCGGCTCGCATCGGAGTGCCGGAAGTGCCAGGAACCGACGTGCAGACTGGGGTGTCCCGCGGGCGTTAACATACCGAAATTCATCAGCCTGTTCCTGGATGGCAAGGATAAGGCCGCTTACCAAGTTCTAAGAGAAGCGAATGTGTTTGCGGAGGTCTGTGCGTGGCTGTGCCCGGTCGAGCAGCAATGCCAGGGGAGCTGTTTGCAGAAGTTTATCGGTGACGGGCCATTACCGATTGCTGCTATACAAAGGTACCTGGCTGAGCAGGCCAATAAGAAGGGCTGGTCGAAACTTCGCATACCGGAAAAGGGGACGGGTAAAAAAATCGCTGTAATCGGGACGGGGCCGGCCGGCCTGGCTTGCGCGGCGGGGCTGCTGAAAGCAGGACATGCGGTGACGGTTTTTGATGGAAGCACGGAATTAGGAGGAACGATAGAATCGGTAATTCCAGAAGAAAGGCAAAGTGATTCGCTGAAGAACGAAATTGCGGCGGTGTTCGCCGATGTACCAGACGAGAGATTATCAAAGCGTCTTGGGAAAGAATTAAACGCCGAGTTCAATCTGGACACGATTATGGCAGAAGGATTTGACGCGGTCTTTATCGGTATGGGCCTGCCAAAATCGGTGAGCATTAGTAATGAGAAAGTCGATGGTTTATGGAATGCCATGGAATTTCTTGCGGCGGCCAGAGAGCCGGCTAAATTGAATGTTGCCGGCAAGTGTGTGGCGGCGATAGGCGGGGGCAATACCGCGATGGATGTTGCGATTACGGCCAGGCAGCAGGGAGCTAAAGATGTTTACGTGATATACCGCCGGTCTTTCAAAGAAATGCCGGCCTGGAGCGCCGAGCGCGACCAGGCGATTAAAGAAGGTGTGCACTTTCTTATATTGACGCAACTGCTCGGCGTTAATTCGAGCAGCGGGAAGGTGACAGGCATTACAGTCTGTCCAACGAAATTAGGTGAGCCGGACGAAACTGGCAGGCGCAGGCCGAAGCCGGTAGAGTCGAGCGCTTATGAGCTTGATATGGATATTGTGGTAGAAGCGATAGGGCAGAAGTCGGCGGAAGAAATCGGTGAGATTCTGCCGGGCGTGGAATTGGAAAACGGCCTTATTCACACAAAAGAAGATTCGCCGGCGACCTCGAAGGCGGGAGTCTTTGCCGGCGGTGACCTTGTAAGAGGGGCATCGACGGTAGTTGCGGCTGTTGCCGACGGGATGAAAGCGGCGAAAGAAATAGATAAATTCCTAAAACAATAGGTTAACATATACGCGTCATTTTATTACCGCAGAAATTTTGTAACGTTGCTGTGCTGAGGTTGGATATTAGATGCCGGAAAAAAATCCCAAGAGCTGGGACCGAGGCGGCACGGGCCGGTTTGCAACGACACACTGGAGTGTTGTATTGGCGGCAGGAAAAAGCTCATCGGCGCAGCATAAGCAGGCGCTGAGCACACTTTGTCAAACATATTGGTTTCCGCTTTACGCATATCTTAGACGAGTCGGTTATAACGCCCACGAATCCGCCGATTACACACAGGGATTTTTTGCCAAAATGCTGGAAAAGCATTATCTCAGGCAAGTCAAACCCAGACCGGGAAAATTTCGTTCGTTTTTGCTTGCTTCATTGAAGCATTTCGTAGCCAACGAGCGTGCCCGGGCCCGGGCCGTGAAACGCGGTGGAGGACGGACGGTCCTGTCTTTTGACTTTGAAAACGCGGAGAATCAGTACGCCCTGGAACCTGCCGATGATTTATCGCCGGATAAGGTCTTTGAGAAGTCCTGGGCGCTAACAGTATTGGAGCGGACAATGGATCGTCTGGAAGCCGAATTGGCCGGCAAGAACAAACAGAAGCTCTTTGACCATCTTAGAGTTTACATAGCCGCAGAGGCAAGTTCTATCCCCTATCGCGAGGCAGCCGCCGAGTTGGGTATGACCGAAGGGGGTGTCAGAGTAGCGGTACATCGGCTCCGGAGGCGATGCCGGGAACTGCTGCGTGATGAAATCGCCCAGACAGTTGCGGCTGAAGACCAGATTGATGATGAAATCCGTGGCCTTTTCGCCGCCCTGACCTGTTAGGCCCGTAAATCGTGGGCCGCGGTCACTTTTGTTTCAAATGGACAACCCAAAGACGAGCGGATAGACTCTCAAAAGCAGTTTTGGCACCGAATATCCGACTGTATACGTATAAAAGGCAAAAAAATGTGGATTTTCTGTAACATCTCGGCCTTTTTGCTTCGGTAAAGAGAGAACAAAGGCAATATAAAGAAAGGAAACGTTATCATGGCCGAGGAAAATCGTTGTCCACAATGTGGTGATAAGCTCGGCGCAAATGCACCCCGTGGTATCTGCCCGAAATGCTTGATAAAGGTCGGATTGGCGAGCGGCGCTGATGCCGAGAAGGCCGGCTCATCAGACAACCAGAGCGGTGTCCCAACCAGCGCTACACCGCCGGGCAGGTTCGTACCGCCTGAGCCCCAAAGAATTGGCTGAGAAGTTTCCTCAGCTTGAGATACTTGAATTGCTGGGGCAAGGTGGAATGGGGGCGGTTTATAAGGCCCGGCAAAAGCAACTTGACCGGCTCGTGGCCCTGAAAATCCTTCCCCCGGAGATTGGCCGGGACCCGGCCTTTGCCGAGCGTTTCACACGTGAGGCACGCTCAATGGCCAAGCTGAGCCATCAGCATGTTGTCACCCTGTACGAATTCGGCCATACTGAAGACGGCCTATACTACTTCCTCATGGAATTTGTCGATGGAACCGATCTGCGACACGTAATCCAGACCGGCGAACTCGGCACAGATGAAACGCTGGCCATTGTCCCGCAAGTCTGCGAGGCCCTGCAGTACGCCCACGAAGAGGGCATCGTGCATCGCGACATCAAGCCGGAAAACATCCTGCTGGACAAAAAGGGCCGGGTAAAGATTGCCGACTTCGGCCTGGCAAGACTCCTGGACAGGCCCGCGACGTCGTTTACACTGACGCAAGCGGGCCAGAGAATGGGCACGCCCCATTACATGGCGCCCGAACAAATCCAGGGCGCACACGAGGTAGACCACCGTGCGGACATCTACTCATTGGGCGTGGTATTTTATGAGATGCTCACAGGCCAATTACCCATCGGCCAATTCGCTCCGCCATCACAAAAAGTTCAGGTTGACGTCCGTCTTGACAAAGTCGTACTAAAGAGCTTGGCGCACGAACCCGAACGCCGTTATCAGCACGCCAGTGAAGTAAAGACCGATGTCGAAACGATAGCCGGTCAAGAGCGAATGATAACCAGACCCTTCGAGCATCCCGACGCAGAAGCGGTTCGCCAGCAAGTCAGGCGGCCGGCGATCGGGTTGTTAGCCACTGGAATTGTCAACTGGATCGGCACGGGCGTAGTGATGTTCACCTTAGGGTATCTGGAATTGATTCCAGGGTATGCGCTGTTGATCACGGGGCCCGGCATGCTCATCCTGAGCGGATTTATTTTCTTTGCCGCGCTGAAAATGATGCGCCTTGAAGCATACCGCTGGGCCTTAGTAGCGGCCATTCTGGCAATGATCGTCAGCCCGGGTAACATCATAGGCCTGCCATTCGGAGTATGGGCCCTGGTTGTCCTCACGAGCAGCCAAGTCAAAGCCGCGTTTGCTGGAAAGAAGAAGGTAGCGGAAAGCAAAACCAGCGAGCCAAAAGCCAAAACGTCCCAACGGCGGTTTTCGCGGGCAGCCATTGTCGGGGCCTGCTGTATACCATTTGCGGTTTTGCTGCTTATTCCGCCAATGGTGTTGACCGATCCAAAGCCACTGCGTTCCTCCGAGTTCTTTAATATGATGCGTGATACAACTGGAGGTTTTGTGTTAGTAATCCTATTCGGCCTGGTTGGCCTGGCAACCGTTTTCGGCACGACAATCCTCGGTATTGTATCGATTACACATATCCGCCACTCGGCAGGACGACTTTATGGAATGGGTCTTGCACTATTTGATGCACTGCTGTTTCCACTGTTGGTGATCGACGGTCTTATCATATGGCTTGTCTTCTTCCTCGCGTCGCTGCCTTCGGGGGAATTCGCATATCTGCTTATTCCCCGCCACATCCCGCCGGGCCTCATTCTACCTGCCATGATGGTTTGCGCTACTGTGGACATTGTGATCATCCACCGAGCCTGGCGAAAAGCGAACGCCGGTCTTGAACGGCCGCAAATCCAAACAGGAAAAGCCCCCCTCGCCGGAGGCACGCCACTGGAACAGGCAAAGCAAGAACTCCACGATGTGAACCGGCAAGCAGAATCGACAGGTGGTGCGATGAGTTCCACCGCCACATCCACTGTCGGGCGGGCCTGGCAGCAATGGTGGTCCGAGAGGGACCGGCACACGACAAAGGCGATCAAAGCCGTTCTTCTGGTCGTGTACGTGATTTGCCTGCTTGCGTTCTTTGGCCCTCATGGGTCAGTCCAGTTCCCGAAAGGTACATTCAAGTACGAGGTAGGATTTCCCTCTCCATGGTTCACGCTTGAGAAATACGAATCTGGACACAGCTTTTTTGTAACCTTATCATCTGCGTGGATCGTGGCCGCGGTCGGCTTTATTGCCTGTTACGCATATTGGCGAATCAAGAGAACAGAAGGAAGCAGCCTCGGCAGACTCGATTCACCCCGTGCTCAAGGGATTATCTGGGCGGTCTTTGCAATCATTGCTATGAGCGTGGGCTTTGTTCCACTAGTAATAGCGACAATTAAGAGCCAATCCATGATTGTGACAAATGATGTGCCGATACCGCCAGATGAACCAGCTGCCTTTACTCAATGGGACGGGACTCAAGATAAGTGGATTTTGCGGCCGGAGGGTCCTGCCCTCAGCGATGGGTTTGCTCGAATCAGTCTGGAGCTTCAGCCTTCGCAGGTTCAGAAGTTTAACGAAATCCTTCAGGCCACTTACAAGGAGTATCAAGTTCTCCTGGAGCAGCATACACAGCAGGATACCGATGAGGACGGACACTTGATAACAACCATTACTCCATTTCCCAAAGACATCACAAAGCTCGATGAACGCATGTGGTCTGAGCTTGACCCGATTCTCAATGAGAAACAGCAGGGCTTAGCTCGCCTCAACCTGCCGCTTCATCCCAAGCGGGCGGTCGGTACGCGGTCGCTCCACGACCGCGGAATCTTCGGCTGGGGTGACCATAATTTTCGGATTGAAATCTGGCGTGTCGGACAGTGGTATCACTGGATCGTCCGGGACGAATCAATTTCTCCAAGTCCGTTTCCCGAGCAGAGACAGTCGGAACTGCCCGAAGAATTCCGCCGATTCTGGGAAAAAGCCGGAATGGACAAGTGAAGAATTCCCAATAGCTTGTAACCCTTCCGCCGGTTTGCTGAAGCAACAGGCCGAAGCAACCAATATCACTAAAGAAAATGTGCGCCCTGGTAAAACAGGGCTTTTTATGCGCTGACCGCACAGGCTCGCGCAACGATAAGATAACTTATCTAAAAAATCTGTCACTTCGTTGGGGGCAATTGTTAATCCGCCGCACGTCTGGCGGATTAAGGTCTGCAATCATATCTTATTAGGCTCATTTGGATGATTAGAAATTCACGACAGCTAATCAGACTGTTTGCATTGTCGGGATAAATAGGTTAGTTTAATAGCCGGCAAGCCCGGCATTACAGGGCCCCTAGTCTAAACGGGAAACGTCAGTTGAATAGAGGATATGAAGATGTCTGAGCAAGCTGTAGCAATTGTTACGGGAGCAAGTCGCGGTATTGGAAGGGCCATTGCAATAGAACTGGCAACATTGGATTATGACCTTGTGGTCAGCCATTTTGATTTTACCGCTGATGGCAAGCCTGAGGAATCCTTCGCGAAACAAGCTCAAAAAGAAATTCAGAATATTGGCTCAGAGTGTGAAATTTTGCGAGGCGATGTCAGCAGAGCCGAAGACCGCGGGCGGCTTGTTGATTTGACTCAAAGCACATTCGGCCGATGTGATATGCTTGTAAATAATGCGGGCGTTGCACCGCTGCAACGACTGGATATTCTCGAAGCAACTGAGGAGAGTTTCGACAGAGTACTCGGAATAAATCTTAAGGGTCCTTACTTTTTGACTCAGCTTGTTGTCAACTGGATGGTCGAGCAGAGAAAGCAATACCCCGACCGTCCCTTTCGGATTGTTAACACCGGCTCAATCTCAGCATACACCAGCTCGCCGGGGCGAGGTGAGTACTGTATAAGCAAAGCGGGTATCTCTATGATGACCAAGCTTTATGCGGACAGATTAGCTGAATATAATATTGGGGTGTTCGAAATCAGCCCCGGCATTATCGCAACGGATATGACCAGTGCTGTCAAAGACAAATATGACAAACTTATCGCTGAAGGCCTGACTCCTATAAAGCGATGGGGCCAGCCCGAAGACATCGCAAAGGCCGTCGGGGCCATCGCAGAAGGCAGGCTCGATTTCTCCACCGGCCAGGTGATTAACGTTGATGGCGGCTTTCACTTGAGAAGACTTTAAGAGGTACAAATGGACATCAAAAACACAATCACGACACTATTAAGGGATGGATTTGTTCTCGTATTTAATCAGGACAAGCTCGATATTGTTAAGACAGCCGAGGCACTTATGAAGGCGGGTGTCAATAATATGGAAGTAACCTGCCGGATAAGTACGCCTTTGGAAAAACTCGGCCGATTGCGCAAGGAGCACCCGGATTTTGTAGCGGGTGTTGCAAGTTTGATAGACTCGCAGGAAATGCTTGACGTTTACAATAAAGTACATCCGCAGGACCCGTTGCCTTCGGTCCAAGAGGTTGCCGATGCCGGTGCGTGCTATCTTGTTTCAGCCTGCAATTTCACCGACGAGACTTTCAAAAAATATGCCGGCAAAATAGCCATAATACCCGGATGCGGCAGTGTGACCGAAATTATCAGCCAGTTTTCCAGGGGGGCGAACCTCTGCAAGATATTCCCAGCTAAGCATCTCGGCGGCCCGGCCTTTGTTAAGGCAATCGACCCGGCTATTCACAAGACCATCAGCCTGGTACCTACGGGGGGTACGAACACCGACATTATTGGCGACTACATCGATGCAGGAGTGCTGTTGCTGGGCGCCTCATTTAGTTTAATAGAAAAAGCCACAATGAAAAAAATCATCGACGAGCAGGACTATGCTCTTTTAGCGGAGGAGCTAACAAAAGTTAAAAAACTGATAGATAAATCGAGGGCAGAAAAATATTCCGATATCGATTTTGCCACAGCTTCCATCGAACAGATAAGCCGGATTACCGGTAGAAATTTTAACATCACCTAAAAATAGAGACCGCAATTCGAGATATGTGATGCAAAAAACAAGCTCTTTCGCCACAAAATTCAGGTCAACAGCGAGCTTGCTGACTTTATTTGTGGCAATCGCCAGCTTTTCATTTTCAGCTTGCAGAAAGCCGGCGAAGGGTGCGAGCACACTTACTTCGGCGATTACAATCAATGCTAAAGACGATGGTTATCGTGGTATCTGGTATATGAATCAGCCATCCGGCGATGAATACGTTTATAAGTACAGCGGAGGCCTTGGCACATACTGCGCAAAACATAAGCCTTTCGCAGTCTATTGCAAAGAGGTACACAAAACTTTCTTCTGTTACGGCGGAACAACCAGGGACAGCAACAAAAAACTACTGCACATGGTTTCGTACTATGACCACCAGACGGGTATGGTACCTCGGCCGACAATCCTTCTCGATAAAAAGACAGGCGACGCCCACGACAATCCCGTGATATCCGTCGATGACAAAGGACACATCTGGATTTTCTCAACGTCCCATGGCACGTCCAGGCCATCGTATATCCACATAAGTAGGAAGCCTTATGACATCGGCGAGTTTGAATTGGTCAAAGCGACAAAAAATGAAAACGGAACAGAAGTTCTAATGACCAATTTCTCATATATGCAGGCCTGGCACATTACTGGAAAGGGCTTTGCATGTTTTTTCACCCGCTACAATTACCCTGCAGACCGTACCATCTGCTTTATGAGTAGCTCAGATGGCGTTGAATGGTCAAAATGGCTTCGCCTTGCGGCAATCCAGAAGGGACACTACCAGATTAGCGCCATGAGCAAAAACAAGGCAGGGACCGCGTTTAATTACCACCCCGACGGAAAGGGCCTGAATTGGCGAACCAATTTATACTACATCGAAACCACAGACCTCGGCAACACATGGCAGACAATTAATGGCCAGAAATTGAAACTGCCGCTTGTGGAGGTCAAAAATCCCGCCCTTGTTCACGATTACCAGGCACAAGGATTGAATGTTTACCTTAAGGATATCCGCTTCGATAACAAAGGAATACCAGTAATTCTTTTTCTGACAAGCAAAGGGTACGAATCGGGCCCGAAAAATAATCCACGCACGTGGACCACCGCTCGCTGGACAGGACAGAAATGGCAGATAAAACCGGCTTTCGTTTCGGATAACAATTATGACATGGGTTCTCTCTACATTGAAGAAGATGGGACGTGGCGGATAATTGCACCTACTGAGACCGGACCGCAGCCATATAATCCCGGCGGCGAAATGGCCATGTGGATAAGCAAAGACCTTGGGAACACCTGGGAAGAGACCGGACAACTTACAAAAAACAGTCCCCGCAACCATACATACGCCAGATGTCCTGTAAACGCCCATCCTGATTTCTACGGGCTCTGGGCTGACGGCCATGGCAGGAAACCCTCGCAGTCGTCGCTTTACTTTTGTGATAAAGAAGGGGCCGTGCGGATGTTGCCGCGTAAGATGGCCGGCGATTTTATAAAACCGGAAGTATTAAAACAATAAGTGAAACAGGTGAATTAAACATGGTGGAAACAAGACAAATAGCAAATCAGAACGTTACTATTCATAATTACAACACAGTAATTGTGGGCTCAGGGGCCGCGGGTATGAACTGCGCGGTGCATCTTTATGAATTCATGAGCCAAAAAGGAGTTGAGAATCCGCAGGAGAGGATTGCCGTGGTGACTGCGGGAATCGGATTAGGGGCATCACGGATGAGCGGCTCCGACAAGCAGACCTATTACAAAATGGGCACCAGCCCAGATGTGCCTGACAGCGCCGAGGAGTTTGCGAAAAGTCTGACCGCCGCCGGCTGCTGTCACGGCGATTTATCACTTGCCGAAGCAATCGGCTCGCTTCGCGAATTTTATCATCTGGTCCAGGCAGGTGTGCCTTTCCCTCACGACCCGATCGGAAGTTACTGCGGCTACAAGACCGACCATGACCCTTACGAGCGGGCAACCTCAGCCGGCCCAAAGACCAGCAGGTTTATGAGCGAATGTTTAGAGAAACAAGTACGCCGATATGGAATACAAATAATAGACCAGCAGGAAGCTGCACATTTAATAACTGTTGGCAGTAGTGAAGCGAAACAAATTGCAGGAGTGGTTACAATAGACAAATCCAAAATTGGAGAGGGCAATTTACCCATAAACGTTTTCTATTGTTCCAATCTTGTTTTGGCTGCGGGCGGTCCCGGTGAACTTTATAAAACCAGCGTTTACCCAAAGGGCCAGGTTGGCATCCACGGCCTTGGGTTACAGGCCGGGCTGATTGGTGAAAACTTTACCGAATCACAGTTTGGACTTGCCAGTATAAAGTTTCGCTGGAATGTCTCAGGTACCTATATGCAGGCAATCCCGCGAATATTCAGCACGGATGCTGATGGGAATGATGAAAGTGAGTTTTTGGTGGATTTTTTCCCGTCAATGAGCAAAATGGCAACGAATATTTTTCTTAAAGGGTATCAATGGCCGTTTGACCCGCAGCGTATTTCAGACCACCAGTCCTCGCTGATTGATATCCTGGTTTTTAGAGAAAGACAAAAAGGCAGGCGGGTCTTTATGGACTTTTTGCACAATCCGGTCGGCAACGATTCAATGAAGCAGTTCGACATTAACAGCCTTGAGCCGGAAGCCCTGGATTATCTGAAAAAAACAGGCGCGCTTCAGGACACACCGATTGAACGTTTGGCACACATGAATCCATTGGCTATCGAGATTTACAAGGAAAACGGCATTGATTTATATTCGGAGCCACTTGAGATTGCGGTCTGCGCCCAGCACAACAACGGCGGCTTTGCCGTGAACAAATGGTGGCAGTCCAATATTGGCCGCACTTTTATAATCGGCGAGATGGCCGGGACACACGGCGTCAAGCGGCCGGGCGGCTCGGCCCTGAACGCCGGTCAGACTGGCGGACTGCGAGCGGCTGAATTTATTGCAAACGTATATGCCCCTGACCTGCCCGATTATTCGGACAACCAGGCCGAGATTGACGGGCAATTAAAGCAACTTGTCACCAAGCTTGAGGTCTGGGGGAACTCATCCGGTTTAGTCCCGAAAGAAGTAATCGAGAAGATTCAAAGCCGTGTGACGGCATCAGCGGGTCATATAAGAGAGTTGGAAGACGGCCGGAAAGCTTTAGCAGAAGCAGTTAAGCTTTATAAAGATATACAAAAGCAGGGCTTCAAATTAGAAAATAAAAAGAGTATCGTATCAGCAATCCAGGCCCAACACCTTGCTTTAACAAGTGTTGCGTATCTTAAAGCAATTGTGGAGTTGCTTGAACAAGGCAGCGGGTCACGCGGTTCGCACCTTGTCTTTGCCGAGGACGGGGCCGAAATTCATCCCGAGATTACCAACAAAACGACCGGCCAAACTTTGAAGTTCAAACCTGAACAAGAGCAGTTACGAAATTCGATATTGCAGATTGAATACGACCCGGACGAAGCCGACTTGTTCCGGTGCAATACTATAGAACCGAGACTGGTGCCGACCCTGGGCAAGGCGTTCGAGTTAGCCTGGCAGGATTACAGGGAAGGAAAAATTTACGGGCCCTGAAGATAAGACCGATAAGAAACTTGAGTTGAACTCTAAACGCGTACTACGAGATACGAAATATGATTGTTCAGACACTTAAATGGGTTGGCGATGTTGACGGCTTTTTGGAGCTTATAGACCAGCGGCAGTTACCCAGCGAATTTGTTAAATTGCAGTGCCGGGATACGGAGCAGCTCTGCGAAGCGATAAAAACGCTTGCCGTGCGCGGCGCTCCGGCCATAGGCGTTTCGGCGGCCTTCGGTCTGGTTCTGGGTATGCAAACTGCTGCCAGCCATCCCCAAGCTGCGCTTGAGGCTGCCACCAACAAACAAAGGCTGAAGCAGGGACTTACGCTTTTGGTTAAGTCGTGCGAGTATCTAGCGTCTTCTCGTCCGACTGCTGTCAATCTATTTTGGGCACTGGAAAGGGTGCGGCAAAGTGCCGAGGAATTTGTTACAAGTAAGCCGGAGGCAGAGTTACAAGCGCTGCGTGAGGTTGTGTTATCCGAGGCAAATGCTATCTATCAGGAAGATGTGGAGATGTGCCGGCGGATTGGAGAAAACGGAGAGAAGTTTATCACGGACGGCAGTGGAATCTTGACACACTGCAATGCCGGCGCACTTGCGACCGCGGGACAGGGGACGGCTTTGTCGCTTATGTTTGAGGCGCATAAAAAGGACAGGAAATTCAAGGTTTACGTAGACGAGACCCGGCCATTGCTGCAGGGCGCCCGGTTGACGGCCTGGGAGTTGAAACAGGCCGGTATCGATGTTACACTCATCTGCGATAATATGGCAGGGTGGCTGATGAAACAGGGACATATCAACACGGTGATAACCGGCGCCGACCGAATCGCCACAAACGGTGACACAGCAAACAAGATTGGCACATACAGCCTGAGCATACTTGCCAAAGAACACGGCATCCCTTTTTATATCGCAGCACCGTCAAGCACTTTTGACCTCAACATTAAAAGCGGCGACGAGATACCTATCGAGCAAAGAGCCGCTGAAGAAGTAACAACTTTTGGTAAAACGCAAATTGCTCCTGAGGGCGTAAAAGTGTATAATCCTGCTTTTGATGTTACAGATGCGTCGAATATAACCGCTATTATCACTGAAAAGGGTGTAATTGAACACCCCAATGCCGAAAGCATCTCCAAACATTTGAGGTCTTGAGTTTATGGATGAGACAACAAGTCAAACTTCTCAACCTTCACAAACTGATGTCACTGAGAATACGTGTGGGACCCCAAACGCAAAGCAACTATTGCGCTGGCGAAAACACAACACATACTATTATAAGTGGCTGGACAGGATTTATAAATTTATTGTTCGTCCAAACAGCAGAGTCCTGCACGTCGGCTGTGAATGCGGAGACCTTCTGGATGCGGTTCAGCCATCCTACGGTGTCGGGATCGATGCGGACCCGGGGGCCATCGAATCGGCCAAAAAACGATTTCCACATTTGAAATTCCATACAATGGATCCGCACGAATTGAATCTCGATGAAAAATTCGATTATGTTCTTATCTGCAATTCGCTCGGCCGATGGCACGATATTCAACAGGTCCTGGAACACATCCATCCGTTAACTACCGAAAGCACGCGGATTGTTATAACCTATTATAATTATCTCTGGGAATGGATTTTACGCGTGGGTTCATTTTTCAGGATTCGCCGGCCTCTGGCCTACCAGAACTGGCTTCCGCCGCAAGATATTGCAAATCTGCTCAACCTGACCAACTTCGATGTTATCCGAACGGATTCTTTCCTGCTGATGCCCAAACGCATCCCGCCGTTGACTATACTGTGCAATTATTTTCTTTCTTTGCTGCCGGGAATTCGTTTTTTTAACCTGGTCAATCTGCTTGTAGCCCGTCCGGCTCCCAAAGCTTGGCAAGAGGAGGATTTGTCCGTCTCTGTAATAGTGCCCTGCAGAAATGAGCGGGGTAATATTGAAGACGTGGTAACGCGGGTCCCCAAAATGGGCAGGGAAACCGAGATAATCTTCGTCGACGGCAACAGCACGGACGGTACACCAGAGGAAATAGAACGCCGGATTAAGGAACATCCGGAACGCAACATTCGTTTAATCCATCAGGGAGACGGAGTTGGCAAAGGTGATGCTGTGAGGAAAGGATTTGCCGCTTCAAAGGCGGATGTGCTGGTCATCCAGGATGCGGACTTAACAGCCCCACCGGAAGATTTGCCAAAATTCTTCAAGGCACTGCGCGACGGCAAAGGTGAATTCATCAACGGCTCCCGGCTTGTCTATCCAATGGAAAAACAGGCAATGCGTTTTATAAATCATCTTGGAAACAAATTTTTCGGCTCGTTGTTTAGCTGGCTGTTAGGCCAAAGATTCAGAGACACGCTTTGCGGCACGAAAATGATTCGCAGAAAAGACTACGAGTTGATAACGGCCAACCGTTCGTATTTCGGTGATTTTGACCCCTTTGGAGACTTTGACCTTATTTTTGGAGCGGTAAAGCAAAACCTCAAGGTCGTCGAAGTGCCGGTAACTTATCACGCACGAACGTACGGCTCAACAAATATCAGTCGCTTCAAACATGGCTGGCTGCTGTTCAAAATGAGTTGGATAGCGTTTAAGAAAATCAAGTGGCTGGGAAAGACGCATTGAGATAATTATGAGGCTCATTGAATAGCTCAGGGCTTTTCAAAGAGGTTTGCAGTGCAAAGAAAAAGGACAAAGAAAAGGGGGCCCGTTCCTGCGATAAGACGCAAAATGGGAACCCGAAAAAAAAATAGAGGCAAGAAATTACTGGAGCCGATGCCGATAGATGTTATTGAGCCGAACCGCTCGCGAGCTGCGATTAGATTTCTTTTGCCCCTGGCTGTCTTCTGCTGGCCTATTCTGTATCTGTTTCGCCACATCTTCCCGATAAACGGCCAATATACAGCCATAGGCAACGATTTTATTTACTTATACTACAAATATAAGGTCTATTTGCTGGCCTGTCTCTCAGACTTTAGCTTTCCCCTTTGGTCCCCAGCCGAAGGTGCGGGGTTTCCATTCTACACTAACCCATTCGCGCAAGCTTTCTACCCATTTAATCTACTGCTTACTGTCTGGTACAAAATCGCAAATGGGTATAATCCCATAGACCACCAGGTTTTTACAGTGCTGGGCATTTCGATATTTGCCCTGGGTCTTTTCATGTGGCTGAAGCTGGTCAACACCAACCTGAGAGCTGTTGTTTTTGCCACGCTGATTATGTCGGTCAGCTTCAAGATGACGGAAATCATGAGATTTCCCAACGCCGTTCACAGTGCGGCCTGGTATCCCTGGATATTTTATGCCCTGACCAAAATTATGCTGAGTCGATCACTGAAAAAAGCCGCCTTGAACGGAATTCTGCTGACTTTATTTTTGATATTCCTATGTACCGGCGGTTACCCCTATTATTTGTACTATACCCCATTTCTTTTTTTGCCCTATATGCTCGCTTTCCTGCTGAAACCGCTACGGCTGCGATTATTTGGCATCAAAGCGGTCAACTGGAAACGCACTTTAGGGACTTTGGCAGTAGTTGGGATTGTGACTGTGTTGATATGTGGTCCGTATTTGATCGGTATCAAACACCTCATGTCTGAAACTACAGACCGCGCAGGAAAAGATTTTAAATTTTCTACACAGCATAAGTTCAATTTTGAAGACACCCTTGGGTCCCTCATGTATCCCCCTGCTGCAATGCAGGATGGCTGGAATTTCTTTAGTATAACGGCCCTTCTGGTGATCTTTTTGTATATGCTGAGCGGCAGAGCAACTGCTCACAACCCTCAACAAATAAATGACGAGGAAAAGGAAGCGGTGATACAGCCATGTCCCCGTGATCTTAGGGTAAAGCTGTTTTTTATTGTCTGGATGAGTGTGATCATTTACATCAGCTATGGTCGCAGTTCGTATTTGTTCATCCTGCTCTGGAAATTCATGCCCGGCTTTTCCTCCCTTCGCATCTGGCCACGATTTAATATTATCCTTGTACCGATTCTCGCCTGGCTGCTGTCATTGGCCTATGGGTCGTTCGAATCGGTGATTTTGCGCCAAGACGTCGCTGCCGTCAGAAAACATTCGTGGATATCGTCGCCGATTGTGGCGGTCGTTGCAGCCTATGCGGTGGTCCTCGGCGTCCAACTCTACCTGTATCTGAATGAGATTTACGATCGCTATTGGCCCCTGTACTTCAAACACTTGTCACCACAACGTATTTGGTTTATTATCTACGGCGCGGTAGGATTCGTTATTATTTTACTGTTCGTGATTTTTAACAAATGGATTCGCCGGAGGTCGGGCCTTACCCTGAAGGCGGTGCTCGCTGTGCTGCTTCTGGTTGCCGTTGTTGAGATGAGGCCTGTCGGCACCCATATATGGACATATCAAGGCAAGCCGCAGAAAAGCCGTGTTCACCTGGGAAATATAGCGAAAGTAAATGAAGCTTCATTCAGGTTTCGCAGGACCGATCATTACTGCTCGATTTCCCTGCAGCCAAACTTCAGCACCGGAATTATAGCAAACTGGTATTTTGACCGATATGTCAAGTTCCTCAAAGAAACTGAAGATGAATTACAAGCACGAAAAACATTACTCGGTGTGCAGGATGGAACAAGGATTTTCTTTTCCGAATCCATACAGCATGCCACAGTTCAATCATTTTTGCGCGATGCGATGCGGTATCCGCGTACAGGGCGTTTGGTATCCTATACGGGCGATGTTCTCCGGTGGGATATCCAAACACCAATCGCAGGCTACCTGAGTTTTATCGATAATTGGGATCCGAGCTGGAAGGTTTCTGTGGATGGTAAACCAGCCGAGATAGAGTTGCTTTTCGGAACTTTCAAGTCCGTTCGGCTCGCGCCGGGCCAGCACGGCGTCAGATTCTACTACAAGCCGAGAATTCTGTTTCCGTCCAGGAAGGACAAGCTGTGAACAAAAATGCGCGAGTAGACCAAATGGTGACAGACGGCGTTATTGTTTCTTTCTCGTTCTATCTCTGACTGGGGCCCACAAAAAACGTCCGGCTGTCTGTTTTTAGGACGGTGGAGAATATTTTGGATTTTTTTCCATGAATTTTAGGGTTGAAGAGTTTTATGAAACGATTAATTAATCGATTACCCATAACCCAAATTAAGATGTTCTTTGGCCAAATACTTTACCGCCTGGTACATCTTATATGTCGTGAAGATAAACGCATTATTGTCCGAAATGGGATTAAATATGAGATTGATTTATCGGAAGGTATAGATTTATCGCTGTTCCTATTCGGGAATTTTCAAAAGCATGTTTCTCAGAATAAATATTTATCTTTGCCCCAAGACGCTATTATCTTCGATGTAGGAGCAAATTCGGGGATAATGAGTTTACAATTTGCAAAGCTGGTTCCTTTGGGTAAAGTATATTCATTTGAGCCTACTTTTTATGCCTTCTCAAAATTAGAAAAAAATCTGGAATTAAATCCCGAACTTGCAAAACGTATAGTTGCTACTCAAAGCTTTGTGTCTTCAAGTACATCTGAAGAACCTAATATTGAGGCTTATGCAAGCTGGAAGGTCGGAGGTACAGTAGAAAGCGTTAAGCATCAAGTTCATCGGGGAACAAAAAAATCTACCAAAGGAATAAAGGCAGTATGCCTGGATGATTTTTGTGAGCAAAATGAAATTAAAAGGTTAGGCTTTATTAAAATAGATACTGATGGACATGAATTTGAGGTTTTAAAGGGGGCCAAAAAAGTCATTAGCAAGTTTGGTCCTATCATTATTTTTGAAATTGGAATATACGTGATGAAAGAGAAAAATATTGATTTTTCAGACTATTTGAAGTATTTTGATTCCTTAGGTTATTCTTTATTCAATAGTAAAAACTTAAAAGAAGTAAACGCATATAATTATCGCAAGCATATTCCACTAAGAGGAACCATTGATATTTTAGCAGCATCCAATTGAATCTGTAGAATACGTGTTGTCTGCAACCAATGATTGATTAGGCATGTTTTAAGCAATAGAGATCGAAAAGGTTAATCGATGTTTAATTGCTAACAAGAGCACGTTCCGGGCATCAGTAACAATCTTTGGGTAATTAATATTGATCAAGAACGCCATGGGCAAAAGGAAGGTCAAAAAGTTCAGGCCAAAAGTCGGTAGACGGGCGTCGAAAGGCGCAAGTTTAGACTACGCTAAAGAAATAGATACAGAGGAACTCGCCAAACGGGAAAAGTACTTCGAGTTTTTCGTAGCAGCAGTTTTTCTTGCTTTTGGTATCTATCACTCGGTTCTATATTTCGGGCATCAGGTTGTTCCCACTTCGGATTTCCCAGCCTTTACTCAGACCGGGCATGAGCTTTTATCTTTGAAGCTCCCTTCTTCTTTCAAACGCGCTCCGGTTCTTGGTTTGTTGCAAGCCATTCTTTCCTATTTGGTTGGCGGTCAGCATCCCGACCTGACTGCCGGTTGGCTGCTCAACGGGCTATTGCATCCTTTTAATCTAATCTTACTGTGGCTCGTAGGCAAAAGAATCGTCGGTCGGTCAGCCTTGTGGGTCGCAATCATTGCAATAATCAATCCCTGGTCAATCCAGTTGCTGACTGATCCTATCGTGGAAACAACACTGCTGTTCTTTGTGCTGCTTACTTTCTATTTTATTTTTAGACGTTCGAACTGGTGCTATCTTTTCGCGTCGATAACAACAATGGTACGATATGAAGGGGCGGCATTGATTCTGGCTGCACTTGTTATGGATATGATACACCGTCAGAGCAAGCGGGAGAGGATTCGGGCTTTGCTTTATTCAGTAATCGCGGCTGTCCCTTTGGTGCTTTGGATGGCAGGTACCCTTTTGAACTGGCGGGCAGAAGGGGTAGGCCATTATTTAAGCGTGTTGTTCTCAGACAAGTACACAAAACTGCACGATACAGGAATCGAGGCCAGAACCGGTGTGGTGAAGCATATGAATGTATTGTGGCGCGTAGGATTTCGCCCATTGTTGATGCCCTATGCGGGTGCGAGTAAAGGTTTTGTAGAAGGGCTCTGGAGCCTAAGTAAGATTCTTGCGACTGTTAGCTTCTTCTTTGGCTCTATCTATGGATTGTGCAAGCGCAAGTGGAATATACTGGCATTGCTTTTAGTCTTTGTACCGTATTTTTTGGTTCACGCACGGTTCCAAGCTATGCTTTCAAGATACTATGCCCCTGTTTTTTGGATATCGCTATTGATATGCTGGTTTGGTTTACAGGGGTTTTGGAAACTTATAGATAGAAATGGCCGGGCACCCAAAGCCCTTGTGCTTATATCACAGGCTTTAACAGTGATAATAGCAATTATTTGGCTCGTTTCGCTTATTCCTTACTTATCCAGAATATCTCGAGTGAGCACTACATCAGCTTCTCTTCCATATGTGACAATGATATTGGTAGCAATTATTTTCACTGTACGAATTTTTATTTATAAATTCAGGCATCTTTTGCGGGAACTTTCTATATTATCATTGGCATGCTTGTTTATTGTGTCAAATCAATTTGTGCTTGTTCAGACGGTGGGAAACGGACAGCATAATATAGAGTTTAAGCTTTTGGCAGATTGGTATGTTGCTAATGCAAAGCCGGGTGAAAAACTACTCACCACACTGCCACATATCGCAAGGATATTTGCTCCTGAGCACAGCGATTCTTTCCTCTGGCTCGGAAGTATTAAGGCTGAAGATCCGTCTGATTTCGTCAGGAAATGTTATGATGAAAATATTAGCTACGTTGCCTGGGATTCCCGACTTGGATTCAGCTCTGGAGACCCATATTATAAGATGTGGGGCCTAAAAAATATAGCTATGCTGGCAGAGTCGCGGAGTATTGGGGTGTATGAGTTCATCACGCAGATACAGGTGAGTAAAAGACGATTTATAAACGTTTTCCGCTTGCGAAAGCTTTCGCTGGGCCTGCCTTCGAAACAATAATATACGCCGAGCCGGGACTGTATGTGAAAGATCAATCCACCGCTACGACTTCTTTGACCTCAGGCACCTTTTCCTTCAAAATTCTTTCGATGCCATCCTTCATTGTCATCGCAGCGCCCGGACAACCCTGGCAGGCACCCTGAAGCCGGACCCTGACGGTATTATCATCATCGGTCCCCACCAGCTCGACATCGCCGCCGTGATCCTTTAGGGCCGGTCGAACCTCTTCCAACGCTTGCTTGACCTTGTCTTCGAAGCTGCTTTCTTCGTTCGCTGAACCACAACCGCATTGTTCACACATAAAAAATCTCCTATGTCTATTCTAAACAGATGATTATAGCAATAATAGATTCCAAAGCAAGTAATCTTTCTACGTTTCGAAATTGGCTTTGTTTGGCTTTGTATTGGGTTTGTTTTGGCTTTAATTGGGTTTGAATTGGCTTTAATTGGCTTTGATTGGCTTTAATTGGCTTTGTTTTCCCGCGTTGACCAAGTGTCCTTTCTTTATAATCCTTTGTTAATACCTTATTTACGTTCAACTTGACTTTTCGGAAATTGGCTTTGTTTTGCATAAAAAGTCTGATTTGTAAAGAACTCTCTATATCTGTAGAGGAATCTCGACAGATGTAGAGCGCCTTGCAGACACGTAAATCGTTTATTAACCACGGATACCTTGGGCACAAGTTACGCAGATTTTGCGGATTTATTGCCACAAAGACACAAAGGCACGAATTTTTTAGACGCAGATTGCGCAGATTACACTGATTTTGTTTTTGCCGGCTTGGTGTTCTCGGCAAACTCTGCTCTAAAAGCGAGCTTTTGCCACAGAGACTTGCCTTCGTCCACAAGGCCATTGAAACGGCCTTTTTCAGAAGCCAGCAAAATAAGTGTTTTTTATCCATTAATACACCCAAATGTTTAAAACATTGGCTTCGGGAGGACGGTCCCGAAATGAGGGCTGAAAAAAGAACTGTCCCTCTATAATTAGACGGAAGCGCGCTTTTGATACGAAAATCGGTTTTTTTTGACAGGATTTACAGGATTAAGTTATTGGTAACAAAGGAGTTAAAATTTTTTATTTTTTTTGGATTTTGTCGTTAGGTATGTGCGCTTTTGATTGAAAAAACACGGACTAACGCGGACTTTTTACCACGGATTGCAGGCGGCGGAAGACCCCAGTGAGATAACGCTTCGCTATTCTGGGTCCCCGCCTTCGCGGGGATTCGGGCAGGCATATTTCACGGATTTTGTTTTTGACGACAAGTGCGGGGTTGGGTAGTCGTTAGTTGAAAGAATTATGGCCGGACACCTTTAATTTCTCCGTGGTAACTAAACTGCTAACAATTTTTTGGCTTTTGCCTTGATTTCGCTTTCGGTTTTCAATGCGTGTGTGGCTTGTTCCGTTGATATGTGCGGTTTAATCTTGTTTATTTTGGCAGCTATCTGTTGGGGGGCACTTATGCCACTTTCATTAGCAATAAAAAACGCGGTGGCTATACGTTCAAGATCAGCAACTCCATAATCTGCTAATTGGCTCGCGATAAAACACACTTCGCGTTCATATTTTTTCAATGTTTCCGGAAAAAGGTGTTTTAGTTGTTTGGATGTTGGGCCAGGTACAATGCTAGGACCATATGGTGGCTGAGATTTTAATTGAACCAGCATATCGGCTCTCATAGCCATAAGTTCATCACTTAAATCAAATGAATATGGACCATGTTTATACAAGATAAAATTAAACCCCAGAGGAACTTTAAGCAATTCCTGAAGAAAATATGTGGTTTTCTGGATATGCGTCTCGCCGCACCAATTATCTTTTGTTCGAAGGTGCTCTATTAGGGATAACACAATAGCAGATCGTTTTAATCGTTCCATCGATTTATTTCTCCTGTGGTTCTAATTTAATTGTATTATCATGTTCTGCTTCAAGCCATTTTTCTGCAGC
>SDBU01000469.1_pt1 | contig 56471 bp, 54 predicted proteins | sample 2277071 | NCBI WGS metagenome assembly SDBU01 (sample SAMN10397929, study PRJNA504765) | marine sediment metagenome | isolation source: marine sediment core GS08_GC12, 126 cmbsf | place: Arctic Ocean: Gakkel Ridge, Loki's castle | collected 2008 | reverse complement strand
ATCAATGCTCGACTAATCAAGTGCTCGGCGCCGCGCCCCTGATGGGTGGGCACCAGATAACGATAACCATAGTATTGGCGAACAGCCTCCTCCAGGTGGAAAAAATTCCTGCTGCCAGCGTAAGCCTCGTCGCCCAGCATAATGCCCGCCCACTGCCGGTCACTCATAGCGCCGGTGCCACTGTCAGTAAGCAGGTCAATATATACATTTTCAGAGCGCAACAGAAAAGTGTTATAACCCGCTTCTGCCAAAGACTTCTGCCGCTCCTGCGGGCTGGTCATGCGGATTGGTTCTACCATTTTGATTTTCCATGGTTCCGCCCAGGAACGGCGGCCAAATTGTTCCCCCATGGTTCTGAGCTTTCTATTTTTCATAGCCAGACCTCCAGGCAGTTTTCATGCTGGATAAAAATATTTATAATATGCTGTATTCCTCCATATAAAAACAGCCCGGCATAAGCGCCGTAGACACCGGCACACAATTCGCTACGGTGCCAGAGCCACTTTACCCACGTCTTTAGTGCCGGTTAATTCAAGTCCTCTTGGGAGTTCTTGTAGCGGCAATACATGAGTTACCACATCCTCTACCGGCGAATTCGTCTGTTCCAGCATGGCGATAACATCACGGAAAATTACGCTGGGATAGCCCCAGGAACCGTGGATATCCAGGTCTTTATTGCAGATAAAGAAGGGTATTATCTCAGTCGGGCCATTGTTGGTAAAGTTGCCGACCTCGATAAGCTTTCCGCCTCGCCGGACAAAGTCAATGGCTTCCTTAAAAGCCAGAGGCGCACCAGCCGCTTCAATGGTGACATCAGGCCCTACTTTATCAGTAACGTCTTTAACCTGTTTCAGTCTATCTTCAAGAGGCAAATTACCGTCGATTGTTATATCAGCACCCAGCTTTTTTGCCATTTCTAATCTGTCGGGCAATAAATCCTGTACGATTATGAGCCCGGCGCCGCTATAGCGTAATGCAGCGACAATCATCAGTCCAATAGGGCCGGCGCCAAATACCATGGCACTGCGTCCCACACCGTAACCACGGCGCATTTCTGGTTCTCCCGGGCTATAAGCCCGTTCTACCGCTCTCAGCGCGGTTGCCATCGGTTCAATAAGCGCCGCTTTCTTCATAGCCATGCTTTTTGAGATTTTAAAGACCTGTGATTTGGGGAATAAGTAGATATATTCCGAATAACCACCCCATACCTTCGGGTTCTTTTTCAGTGAGGTCATCCCGTAAACAAAGGAGCGATTCGGGCAGAAAACCGGACGATCTGGCATATGCAAACAGTGCCAGCATTTGCCACACGGCAAGGAGCCAGGGGCGAGGGCAACTCTGTCACCCTCTTCGAGAATACCGCCAAATACAGCCATACTCTCATTGGCTTTTTTGCCAAGCTCCACTATTGTCCCGATAATTTCGTGCCCGGCAACAAAAGGATAAGGTGGTGTCGCCATGGGTAATTGCCCGAAATACATGTGTTTGTCGGTACCGCAGATACCACAGACTTCAACTTTCAGCAAAGCACCGTCTTCTGCCACCTCGGGAATTTCGAATTCCTGCATAACTACTTTCTGGGGCTCAACCATAACCCAGGCTCTATTCTTTGCCATCTGGTTACCTCCTTTCTGGATGAATTGACTCATCGATTAATTTTGCTCCTTAGTTCTGCCTCTAATTTTTTACGAACCTTGAAGGAGAATTGTTCATTATCCAGCTCCACATCATCATAGGTGAGAAAGGAATCCTTGGCGACCGGCCGGATAACCTTGCCACCACGGCTCAAGCCTGCGGGGAGATAGTTCTGGAATACACTGTCGCCAGCTTGAACCAGACGACCATACACGGTATAGCCACCTTCTCCGTCCAGGATATCTCCTGGTTTCAAATCCTTTTTTGCTACCGATGCCACATCGGCAATGAAATAATTAGTCGAACCTGTAGCCTCACCACGAAGTACCACTGAAGCCACACTCACGCCAAGTTCCAGTCCGGTCAGATGAAATGGCCGGTATACGACCGCATACTGGCCGGAGGCATCTCTGAGAAGTTCATGGCTAGATAGAAACCGCTGCATGTAATCGGTTACGGCTCTGAACACAATATAAAGACCCCAGCGAAGATGGTTTTTCACCGGCGTTCCATCCCTGTTTTCACTGGCGACCACTTCTACAGTGCCGCTGTGTTCCAGAATTCCCCCCGCGGTTTTTGGCTTAAGCACATTGGGCAGGTCATCCACCCCGACCGGAAGAAATTGTAACCCGTTTTTTTGCGGAACCAACCCGGCGGCATTGGCCACGGCACACATTTCAATGGCTGACTTCGTACCGTCCAGAAACGAATTGTACATTTGAGGATTGTAATTGCCGGAAGCCAGTTGCTCCTGAGAAAAGCCAAAATGTTCCCAAACCGTGTCCGGAGTCGAGTAATGGTATTCCGGTTGATATCGAGTCCCTTTACCGGCACAGACAATTTCCGCGCCGATAGTCCGAGCCCAGTCGATTAATTCGCAAATTATCGCCGGCTGGTCCCCGTAAGCCAGCGAACAAACCACCCCTTTTTCGCTGGCCTTTTTCTTAAGTGCCAGCCCCAATAGCGCCTCCGTTTCAACATTTACCATGACCACGTGTTTCCCGGTTTCCATGGCGGTCCAGGCATGATGAGTCCCCACCTCGGTGACCCCGGTCGCCTCGATAATTACATCCAGCTCTGCCTGCAACAATTCGTCCGAGTTACCGGTCAGCATAACCTTGCCTCCAGCAGCACCATCGTTAATCACGGACGAGGAGTCCCCGAAGGCGATGGCTTCTTCAGGCCAGCCGGCTTTGATACAGACCTGCTTTGCCTTTGCCAGGTCCAGCTCGGCGATGCCCACGAGTTGCATCCCCGGGGTTATTCTGGCCTGGGTTATAAACGCTGAACTGAAGGTCCCCGCGCCGATTACACCGATTCTGATAGGTTTTTTGATGGCTTCTCTTTGTTGCAGGAGAGTGTATAATCCCATTTTCCACCTCGCTTACGATAATAACGCCACAGGCATGCTCTCAGTCATGCTAAACGTCAACTGCTGGATTAATGTTATCATTTCGGCGCTACAACTCCAAATTTTCACGAAGACACCGCAATGGTTCACTAACTCTAATTTTGACGCATTGTAAATTTCTATTGTTTGAGTATAATCGGGAAATAAGCCATACCGGCAATAAGCAGGCAGAAAAACGCAGATAAATAGAAAACGGCGGCTATCCCGAAGCCATCAGCTATGGAACCGGAGACAAAGGGCCCCAAGAACATGCCCACCGCATAAATAGCCTGATAGATTCCCATAGCGGTTGCCCGTTGCTGCGGAGCTACAGCTTGTATGCTTAAGGACATCAGTATCGTGCCCAGTATGCCTCTGCCCAGTCCATAAAAGACCATGGTTCCTTCTAAAAGGCCGACCTGATGAATCAAAGGGACAATAGATATCGCGCCACCCATCAGAATAGCGCCAAGGAGTATGGTAAACGAATTACCACACCTCTTTACCAGTGGTACCACAAATAATGCCGCAACGGCAGATGCCGCCAGAGATAGCATGGTAATGGTGCCCAGGTCCGCGCTCGAAGCACCAATTTGAGCTCCATATACCGGTATAAACCCGAAAAGCCCCGACCAGTTGGCAAACTGTGACAGTATGCCCATAAACGAGACCACCAGTAGCAGCGGTTGAGCGGCTACCAGTATAAAGCTCCGCTGAGAATCCTGTTTAATCGGTTGTATTGATGGCTCTCTGGTGGCCAGAAGGGAAATTAGAGCCACTACCCCAAGTAAAGCCGCACCAAAGAAGGTATAATGGTAGCCACTCGTTTCCGCAATTATCCCTCCGCAATAAGTGGTTATTACCAGGGCCATACCCTGCACAAAATTGATTCTGCCAATAGCACGTCGCGCGCCTTCTACCGGGTAGTAGGCAGCGAAGTAAATTGCAAAGGTAACCCAGGTCGCGGCGCCAATCCCGGTTACAATCCGGGCGAAGAAAAGAAGTGAGGTACTGGGTGCCAACCCGAGACCCAGGGCGCCGACACAATTCATCACGATACCGCCAGCAATTAATAATTTGCGTCTTTTTATGGCATCAAATAATATACCGATAGGTATCCGGAAAAGCATTTGGGGTATGGCGTAGGCGGCGACAATTGTTCCTACCACAGTTAAGCTGGCCCCGGTTGACTGAGCATATACCGGTAGAATGGGCACATAGAGATAAAGTGAAGCCCAGAAAAAGAAGGTTACGATACTGAATAAGATAATATGTTTCCGCTCAGATGGTGATGAAATGCCTGAAACTGATTTACGTGATAACAAAGTCCATTACCTGCGCAGAGAGCTATGGAATGATTTTACATTATAACACTTGCCAGATAATAGTTTGCCATCGCGGTATGCATTTCTTACTAGTGTGATAAAAGTCCTATTAACCAGAGCCTGCAAAATATTACAATATGAAATAAAGAAGTAGGTACAGAAAGGTTTAGGCAATGAACAAAAACATTAGAACGGCATTAATAATAGGTTCAATAGTGATAGCAGTGCTTGTTTTAACTCCTTTAGTATATGGACTGTTCTCCGGAGGAAATAACTGGGGAAGTAGTTCAGCGTGGTCTGGAATGATGGGACCATGGATGATGACTGGATTTGGAGGTATATGGATGATGGGCATTTTATGGCTGGTGGCAGCAGGCTTTATTGTTTGGTTGATCGTATCTATCGTACGGGGCACAGGGGATGCCCGGAACCAGGCCGCCGGAAGTGCGGTATCGGCTCTCGAAATACTCAAGAATAGATACGCGCATGGCGATATCAGCAAAGAGGAATTTGAAGAGAAGCGGAAAGCTCTTGAATAATAACCGGCTATAGCCCGATTCGAGCCGACACTTCCCGCATTCCCATAATAACATCGTTAATCAGGTCGGTCAGTTCCGTTCCCAGCATTTCCGTGCCTTTTTCAATCACGGACCGATTTACGCCAGCGGCGAATGACTTGTCTTTCCATTTTTTCATTACGGATTTCACTTCCAGGTCCTGGACACTCTTTGATGGTCGAATGATGGCAACGGCACCAATAAGCCCGGTCAACTCTTCAACGGCATACAGTACCTTTTCCAGGTTAGTTTTTGGCTCGATATCGTTGCACAGAATCCAGCCGTGGGAGGCAACCGCGCGCACGTATTCTTCTGGCCAGCCCCTCTCGCGCAATATCTCCTGCGCTCTGGCACAGTGCCGCTCCGGAAATGTTTCATAGTCCAGGTCGTGTATTAACCCGATGATAGCCCACTTGTCTTCATCTTCGCCCGTTTTCCGTGCCATATAACGCATCACTCCCTCGACGGCATAAGAATGTTTGAGCAGGCTATCACTCTTGACGAATTCTTTTAGCAGAGATAGCGCTTCATCATAGGCAGGTATATGTTCCGACATTTTGCTGCTCCTTTCCGAATTAATAATGGCTTATATGCGCGCCGCAATTGACCACCAGCGTATGACCCGTTATAGCACTTGATTCATCCGAGGCCAGAAAGACTGCAGCCGCGGCCACCTCGGCTGGTTCAATAAATTTTTTCAGGGAATAATGCCCGATGAGCCTTTCCATTACCGCTTCAAAGGAAATGCCCTGTGCTTCAGCTTTGGCTTTCGCATTGTTGATTACCCGCTCTCCACGCACCGCCGCCGGACTGATACAATTGACGCGGATGTTGTGCTCCCCGGCCTCAATCGCCAGTGTTTCCGTAAAACCGATAATACCCATTTTGGTGACACAATACGGGCTTCTCATGGGAAAACCGGACCGGCCGCCTTCAGAACCGATATTGATAACGCAGCCACTCTGGCGAGCAATCATGTTCTTGAGCGCCTCCCTCGAACAGAGCATAGCTCCAGTGAGATTGATGGCCAGCACTTCATTCCATTCGTCCAGATTCATATCCACGACCCTGGCCGTTGGGCCAGTAATACCGCTGTTATTCACCAGTATATCAATCTGGCCATACTGGCGAAGAGTCTCGGACATCAGGTTTTTCACCTGATTTTCGTCAGCAATATCAGTTTGTATCGCTTTTATCTCCCCGCCTTTGCGCTTGATGTCCTCAGCCACTTCATTCAATCGAGAAAGGTTGCGCGCAGCGATAACAACCGTCGCTCCTTCGGCAGAAAAAGCATATGATATGGCGCGCCCTATGCCTGCACCACCACCGGTGACAATGGCCACTTTGTCCTTCAATCTCACTGGTTGCCACCTCCATGACTATTCAAATTCGCTGGCATCTGCTTATTTACCTGCTCGCCCAATACGACTTATTAAACGCATTCTATCGCAATGGGCCGACTGCTTTCAACAAATCGGGGTTTTCTTTTTCTGAGATGTGTTTTTATGCTATCCTTTAATTGTTTTATTAACCAGGATTTCTAAATCAGAACGCATAAGGTTTAACAGGCAAAGACAGCCAGACCATGAAATTCAAAGGGTTTAGAAGAAAAAACGGCACGGCAGGAGTGCGAAATCACGTACTGGTTTTTCCCACCACCGTCTGTGCTTCAACCGTGGCCCAGACCATCAGCAACGAGGTGGCCGGCACGGTCAGTGCCACCCACCTGCACGGCTGTGGCCACCTTGGGGAAGAGAAAGAACACATAATCAGGTCCATGGTGGGGTTTTGCAGTAACCCCAATGTAGCCGGTGTTTTACTGGTCGGACTCGGCTGCGAGACACTCACTCCGGCATTAATCGCCGAACGGCTGGCTGAAGTCGGGCAGAGATTTGAAACCATCAGCATTCAAGAGGCCGGAGGCACGACAAACTGCATAACTGAAGGCAAAAAGCTGGCCGAACAACTTCTTTCCGAAGCAATAAACGCCAGGCAAGAATCGGTTGATGTCGAGGAGTTAATTTTAGGCACCAATTGTGGTGGTTCAGACGCCGCCTCCGGAATAACGGCTAATCCCGCACTGGGTATGACCTCAGATTTATTGATAGCTGAAGGCGGCACCGTGATTATTTCGGAGACGCCGGAAATGATCGGGGCTGAGCATATTCTGGCCAGACGTGCCGCCAGCAAGGCAGTTAATATTCGTATCTGTGAAGCAATTTCGACCACCGAGGAGAATATCAGGTCCATGGGCGTTGACGTACGCGGAGATGAGCCATCACCAGGAAACATAGCCGGCGGCATAACCACACTGGAAGAAAAATCGGTGGGCGCTATCCTCAAAGGTGGCTCGACATCCATTATGCAGGTAACCAAATATGCCGAACCGCCATTAAAAAAGGGGTTAATACTAATGAATGGCCCGGCCCACGATGTAGCGTGCAATACCGGCCTGGTAGCCGCCGGAGCCCAGATCATTGTGTTTACCACCGGCAGAGGTACCCCTATCGGTTCACCCATTGCGCCGGTGATTAAGGTATCATCTAACACCACGCTTTACAAAACAATGAGGGACAATATTGATATAAACGCCGGCGCCATAATCGAGGGTGAAGAATCAATCCTGAGCGTCGGCGAGCAAATTTTCACCGAGATTATCAATGTCGCCTCCGGGAAATTAACCAGATCTGAGACTCTGGGCCATCGTGAATTTGCCATCAATGCTATCATCCCAACTGTATAATTCCTCTTTTTTAAATACGGTCATTTTTCTGATGTATGGAAAGGAGAGCTACTCGGCCAGGTCCAACGTGTGGGCAGGCGTTGACATTGAGCCTTCGCCGGATTACGCACTCGTTGCTGAAGCCTGTCAGGCCTATGGAGGACGGATAGAGGCACCATCGGAGTTACCGGCTGCCATCAGGGAGGCGCTGGAGGTGATACAGGGTGGCAAATCAGCCGTGCTGGATGTCATTCATTGAAAAAGAACCGGAGGCATCTTATTTTAGTCAGTAGCGGGAGGCTCCGAATAGTCAGGTGTAATCCAACATTCCGCTGTATTGCGTCTAATAATATATATATGCTAGGATTACCCTGATATAAAAGACCGATGGCAGTCTGCTTGTCGATTTTTACATCAACGTGGCACCATTCTAAGATGAGGGAGGAATCACGGCAATGAAAAAAATAATCAACGACCCCTATCAAGTAGTAGAAGAGACTCTGGGCGGTATCCTTAAAGCCTATCCCTATCACCTGCGCGTAAGCAAGGACAGCCCGCGAGCGTTAGTTCGAGTTGATGCCCCGGTAAAGGGCAAAGTAGGCATCTGTACCGGCGGTGGCTCAGGTCACATACCGGTCTTTCTCGGCTATGTCGGGCCGGGTCTGCTCGATGGCGTTTCCGTAGGCAACGTATTTTCCTCGCCCGGCGCCGAGGATATGCTCGCGGCCACCAAGGAAGTAAACGGTGGCGCTGGCGTCCTCTATATCTTTGGCAACTACAGCGGTGATGTCATGAATTTTGAGATGGCGGCAGAAATGGCCGGGTTGGAAGGTATCCCGGTACAAATGAGCATCGCAAAAGATGACGTTGCTTCGGCACCACGCTCCGAAAAGGATCGTCGCCGCGGTGTGGCGGGTATCTTTTTCGCCTATAAACTGGCCGGGGCCAAAGCTGATACCATGGCTAAACTGGAGGAAGTCAAAGCGACTGCTGACCAGGTTATTGAGGAGACATGCAGTATAGGAGTAGCCCTGAGTCCCTGTACCATACCGGCAGCGGGTAAGCCGACCTTCACCATTGCCGAAGATGAAATGGAGTTAGGTATGGGAATACACGGCGAACCAGGGCTGGAACGCACCAAACTCAAGAAGGCAGACGAGATAGCGGACATGATGGCGGAGAAGGTGATTAATGACCTCCCGTTTAAGTCAGGGGAGGAGGTCGCCGTACTGGTAAATGGCCTGGGAGCAACACCACCTGAGGAGCTCTTCATTCTTTACAACCGGTTTCATGATGTCCTGGGAAAGCACGGTATAAGTGTCTACAAGACTTTCATTGGGGAATACGCTACCTCCATGGAGATGGCTGGCGCCTCGCTAACTTTACTCAGACTCAACAAGGAATTTAAGACTCTGCTGGACGCCCCCGCTTTCTCACCATTCCTGTTGCAGTGGAGATGATAGTAGCCTATGCTTACGACCACGAATACCGTGTCTATTTTAAAAGATGTAGCTTCCGATTTTGAAAGCCACCGCGAGGAACTACGTCAACTCGACGCCGTTATCGGCGATGGTGACCTGGGAGTTACCGCCGAGCTTGGCAGTAAAGGCCTCCGCGAGTACCTTTCTTCTCCCGATGAAGGCAACGTCGGTCAGCTACTGGCCAAATGCGGACTGCAGTTTAATAAAGCAAGCCCCTCTACCTTTGGCACCTTGCTGGCCTCAGCTTTTATGGGCGCCGGCAAAGCCGTTATGGGGAAGGAGAAAATCGAGATTGAAGACCTGGTGCTGATAGCAGATGGCGCGGTCGATGGTATCAAGAAAAGGGGCAAAGCTGAGGTTGGCGATAAGACCATGCTCGATTGCCTGGTCCCGGCAGTAGAGGCATTTAAAAAAGAGTTGGCGGGTGGTGCGGAACCTGAAACCGCTCTTAAAGCCGCCGTAACGGCCGCTGAAGAGGGTATGAAAGCCACCATTCCGATGATGTCCAAGCATGGTCGAGCCAGCTGGCACCGGGAGAAGACCATCGGGGTACAGGATGCCGGCGCTACCGCAATGTACTACTTAATCGAGTCCTTTGCCCGGCATTTAATCTCCCGTATCGAGATTAGTAATAAGAACTAATATATACGCTTACCCTCTTTGCAAAAACATTCGGCATCTCTTAAATAGAAAAGCGAAACTGTCTCAGAATTTACACGGTCTTTTTCATGCCATGCGGAGTACTGGGTTCGAACCAGCGACCTTCGGGCGGCGAACTCGGAGACTTATGCTTCTCCCCTGCGGCACATTTTAGCGAGATTTCTTATCACTTAACATGAAGGTTTTATAAATTTGCCTTGCAGGTATCGACTGTAATATAGTAGCAAGAACGCCCCATTCTATCTTGAGTTGAAAGGTAGCTGCCTCTTTTCCCAACTTAGATTCAAATGATGAGAAAGATACTGCACGCCATCGATTCAGTCAATGAACAAGTAGGAGCCATATCGAGCTGGCTTCTGCTGGCACTAATAGTCGTAATCCTGTGGGAAGTCATAGCCAGATATGTATTCAATGCACCAATAACCTGGGGCTTCAATTCTTTTCGCCTGATAAGTGGTGCCCTTATTGTGTTTGGCTGGGCCTATGCACAGCGATATAATTCGCACATCAGGGTGGATATTCTCTACACTCGCTTCTCTCCCCGAAAGAAGGCCTTGGTCGATGTCATTGGCACCGGCTTACTCTTTTTACCCTTGTTTGGAACTTTTGTAGGATTGGCCGGGCGCTCAGTGTTGCGTGCTTACCTGTTTTATATGACGCATGGCCAAGGCAGCATTCCAATTAACCTGCTCTACCTAACAATAATCCTTATCGGATTGTGTCTCTTTTTTCTTCAGTTCCTCGCTCGGTTTGTTCGCGACTTCCATATTCTATTCAAAGGTGAAACGCAGTGATTGAGATACCCCCCGAGATTCTGACGGTAGTATTTCTGCTGGCGATATTTCTTGGCGTGCTCACCGGCTATCATGTCGCCCTGGTACTTATCGGCGTTGGAACTGTAATGGGTTATTTTACCGTGGGTCCAAATGTTGTCCATTTACTGTACTGGCGCGCCAGCTCTATGATATTGAATTACAATATGGTAGCCATACCCCTCTTTACCTTCATGGGCGTCATGCTTTCCCGCTCAGACATAGCCGATAGGCTATATGGTGCTTTACACCTGTTGATGGGGCGCCTGAGGGGAGGATTGGCACTAAGCACAGTAATACTGGGCACCATTATTGCTGCCGGTTTGGGCGTAGTTCAGGCTTCAGTGAGCATGTTGACCACCGTCTCGCTTGGCCCCATGGTAAGAAGAGGTTACAGCAAGGAACTGGCCTGTGGGGCCATTTGTGCCGGCGGGACACTGGGTATTCTCATACCCCCCAGTATCATGCTGGTGGTCCTGGGCATGACCGCCGGAGTATCTATCGGCAGGCTGTTTTTTGGTGCTTTTTTCCCCGGCTTTATCCTCTCTGGTTTATATCTGGGTTACATCCTTGTCCGCTCCTGGCTTCAGCCACAAATAGCACCCGAGGCTCCCTTGGAAGAAAGGCAAATCTCCTTCACCAGGAAAATGACTCTGCTTTTTGCCTCGATAATACCACCTTTAGCCATCATGGTATCAGTGCTGGGGACGATATTTTTCGGGGTGGCCACTGTCTACGAAGCGGCCGGGGTTGGGGCAGCAGCATCGATTCTTATCACTGTGGTCTACCGCAAATTCAGCTGGAACCTGCTGAAATACGCCATGCGCGAGACGCTGAGAGTGACCGGCTTTGTCATGCTCATCACCGCCTGTGCCAACGCCACGGTGGGCGTATTTGTATACTTCGGTGGTAAAGAGGTGATAGAGAACATGGTTCTGGCATTGCCTCTTGGGCCATGGGGCGCTTTTGCGGCCATAATGCTGGTGACCTTCATTCTGGGCATGTTTATGGACTGGATATCAATTATCCTCATCATTGTTTCGATACTGGTACCCATCGCACCGATGCTGGGGTTTAACCCGGTATGGTTTGCCCTGATGATATGTGTAAATCTGCAGATGTCATTTTTGACCCCTCCTCTTGCCCAATCCATATTCGTCTGCCAGGGCAGTGCCGACCCGGAACTGGGCGTGACCAATATTGATATAATCCGAGGAGTAATTCCATTTATTCTCCTGATAATGGTGGGGCTGGGTTTGTTCGTCGCATTTCCTCAGTTAATGCTGTGGCTACCCAGCAAGATGATAGGGTAAAGGGTTATATATGGGTAATTTGCTTTGGACTCCCTCGCAGAAACGGGTAAATCAAGCCAACATGACTCGTTTCATCGGCTTTGTCAATGATAAATACGCTCTTAAAATTAATTCCTATGATGAGCTTTATGACTGGTCAATTGAGCAACTAGGTGAATTCTGGGCGACTATGTGGGAATTTGCCGGCATCAGAGCTTCTCATCGCTACGACACAGTGGTTGATGATTTAAGCCGGTTCCCCGGGGCAAAGTGGTTTCGTGGTGCCAGATTGAATTTCGCGGAGAACCTCTTAAGATACCGGGACAATCATATCGCCTTTGTATTTCGAGGAGAGAATAAGAAATCCGACAGAATTACCTATGCAGAGCTGTACAATTCAGTAGCCCGTCTGGCTAAATCACTACGCGGTATAGGAATCAAGTCTGGGGACAGAGTAGCCGCCTATATGCCTAATTTAATGGAAACGGCTATCGCCATGCTGGCTTCTACCAGTATCGGTGCCATATGGTCTTCCTGTGCTACTGACCTTGGGGCACAAGCAGCCCTTGACCGTCTTGGTCAAATTGAACCAAAGGTTCTGTTCACGGTCGATGGCTATTTTTATAAAGGGAAAACTTTCGATTCTCTAGCCAACGCCGCGCAAATCGCCAGCGCCATTCCCTCCCTGGAGAAAGTCATTGTAGTTCGTTATGTCACCGATAAACCAGATATTAAGTCCGTTCCCCAATCGATTTATTATGACCAATTTCTGGCTGCGGAAAAGCAACCTGAGATTCAATTTGAACAACTGCCCTTTGACCACCCCTCGTTTATTATGTTTTCTTCTGGAACAACCGGTAAACCGAAGTGCCTGGTCCAGAGCGGAGGCGGGGTCCTCATCAATCATTTAAAAGAGTTAATACTTCATACCGACTTAAAACGAGACGACAAGATTTTCTATATCACTACCTGTAGCTGGATGATGTGGAACTGGCTTCTCAGCTCTCTGGCCGTAGGCCCCACCATAACACTATACGATGGCAATCCCACCTATCCTGATCCTTATGCAATGTGGGAATTGGTACAGGATGAAAAAATAACGATTTTTGGTACCAGCGCCAGTTATATCAACTACCTGAAAAGTCAGGGACTTAATCCCGGCAAGGAGTATGATTTATCGTCATTGCGGGAGATATCACAAACCGGCTCCATCCTTGCCGCGGAAGGGTTTGAATACGTTTACAACGCCATTAAAAAAGACCTTCATTTTAACTCTATTTCTGGAGGCACCGATATTAACGGTTGCTTCGCGCAGGGTAGCCCCACTCTCCCGGTGTTTTCCGGCGAACTCCAGAGAGCCGCTTTAGGGATGAAGGTAAAGTGTTACGATGAAAAAGGTAAACCGGTTCAGGATGAGATGGGAGAGCTTGTCTGTGAAGCCCCTTCTCCCTCTATGCCGCTTTACTTCTGGAATGACCCGACCGGCGAAAAGTATAAAGAAACTTATTTCAATATCTACCCGGACGTATGGCGTCACGGGGATTTCATCACGATACACAGTGATACCAGAGGCATAACCTTTTACGGCCGCTCTGACGCTACTTTGAAACCATCAGGAGTGCGCATTGGTACCTCGGAGATATACAGAGAAGTGGAAAAATTGGAGGCAATCGCTGACTGTCTCGCTGTGGGGCAAAGCTGGAAAGGTGAGCAGCGTATCATCCTCTTCGTCAAACTTGTCGATGGTTTCGCCTTAACCGAAGAGTTAAAGGATAAGATTCGTAAAACACTTCGCGATAATGCTTCCCCGAGGCATGTTCCAGCTATAATTCTTGAGACACCGGACATCCCCTACACCTTCAACATGAAGAAGGTTGAGGTTGCCGTCACGAACATCATAAACGGGAAACCTGTTTCAAATAGAGATGCCCTGGTCAATCCCGAATCACTGGACTACTACGAAAGCATTCTTCCCCGGCTAAATAGAGAATAAATATGGCTGCAAAACGCCTTGCCATCTCACTTCTGCTGGGTGATAACACCGTAAATCTCTGGGCGGCGGTCGCCTATGTTGTCTATCTCCCACTCGCCAGGTACGAATACACGGTGTTTTTGTCGCGCTGCCTCCAGACTTACCTCACCATATATGATTTCCTCTTTATCCGGGCTGGCAAGACTGGTGATTTCTCCGGTGGCATTCACAATGTTACTCAGCCCGGCAAAACTGAAGCCCCTTTCCGCGCCCACACGGTCGGACGATACCATGTTTACTTTGTTCTCGATAGCTCTTGCCCTGACCACGCAGTTAAGTGTTTCTCCACGACCATGAGGGAAATTGGTGGAGAGGACGATAATATCGGCGCCAAGCAGGGCCATAATCCGGGCACTTTCCGGGAAAAGGATATCATAACATATATGCAGCCCGATGTTACCTATCGGGGTAGAATGAACCTGAAAAGGCCTGTTTCCCTTGTCGACGAAGCGGTCTATACCCAGGAAAGGAAGGTGGTTCTTCCGGTACGACGCCATAAACCCCTCCGGTCCGACAAAAGACAGGGCGTTAAATAACTTGTCGCCTTCCTTTTCCAGGAGTCCAAAGACAATATATACTCCAAGCTCCTGGCAGATTGACAGGAGGGCCTCGGTGCTGGGGCCAGGTATGGTTTCGGCATAAGGCAGTGCCTCTTCGCGACTGGAAAAAACGTAACCGGTGAGGCTACACTCCGGGAAAACGATAAGCTTTGCCTGATTTTGAGATGCCTTTCGAGCGGCACTCACCATGCTGGCCAAGTTTTCCTCGACCTGCATCAGTCTGGGGTCCATCTGGACCGACGCAACCTTAGTTATGTCCGACATATTACCTCCAAATTTGCTACATGGCTATTTTCACCAATGAATTATATTACAAATGGCAATTTACTTTTTCATTTTAAGTCTTCTCAACTGCTGATACTCGGGACGGTTACGGTAGAAATCATCCAGTGTGTAACAGCCGGAAACCATGCCATTGGCCGGAGCTGCCATACAGTCGCCGCAGACACGGCATATAAACTGGCCTTTTAACGTTCTCCCGGCGAGTATATCGGCGACAATGTCAGGATAGCATAATGACATCCGCCCGATTCCCACGAAGTCCACCATCCCATGGCGCACCACAGACTGCGCCACATTGGGCAGCCAGCGCTGCAAGTATGAATAACCACTGCCAACATAAACTAATTCGGGACGCTGACGCTTCAACTCCTCGGTTACTGAAATCAAGCGGGTTACTCCTGCCAGCGGGTCTTCCGGTGGCCGGTATCCACCCAAAGGCGGTACCAGGGCAGGGCGCAGGATATGCGCATTATAGCCAGCACCGCCCGAGATACATACCAGTCTAATCCTTATTTTGATAAGCAAATCCAGAAACGCCAGCGGCTCGGCCAGGTTTATGCCCAGTCCGGTACCGTCACCCCCGAAGGCATACGGATATCTTTCGCCACGGAATGCGGATGGTTCTCCGCGCCCGTCTGCGCCTCGCTCAAACGGTAAAAAGTCAAAGGCGCTTAAACGAACGGCGATGTCCAGCCCCGGTGCCTCAGCCCGGATGCCGGCCACGATTTCCCGCAGGAATCTGGTTCGGTTCTCAAAGCTGCCGCCATAATGTCCGGGACGGTCGATGGCGCTGAGGAACTCGTGACCCAGATAGCCGTGGCAATGCTTTATATCGACAAAGTCAAACCCGGCTCGCTGTGCCAGTTTTCCTGCCCTGACAAAGTCTTCTATCAGACGGGCAATATCATCGTCAGTCATCACCGGCGTGTCGCGGGTCATCCCAAATCTCCGGTCGAGAACGGGATGATGGTAGAGAATTCTGGGTTCGGGGCCTCTCTTATCAGGCGGACGATAAACTCGCCCCGAATGAGTCAGTTGCAGCCCGACCAGCAAGTCGTCACTATCACCGAAATACTCTTCATGGGTTCGCACCAGCAGTTCTCGCAGTTCGCCAATCTCGTCCACAGTCTCTTCGGATATCATTAGTTGATTTGGACTCCCCCTCGCGTCCTGACGAACCGCCACCGCTTCACCACCAAATATCAGTTTTGCGCCACTGAGGCCAAAACGCTGCCACCGCCTCCTGGTCAATGCCGTCGGTCGTCCGTCCGCAGTGCCATCCCAGCCTTCCAGTGGAAGTATGGCAAAACGGTTCCCAATAATCCTGCTGTCCAGAGCATATGGCCTGGCCAGGGGTGAATCCGGCCCTGATTTTACTTCCTCATCAAAAGGCAGAGACACCCCAATTTGATTCGAATAGCTGATGAGGTCAGCAACGTTTTTGATGGCACCAATATTCCGCATGACTACTGATACTCCCTCTCAAAACTATCGCAATGAAATCGATTTTCTAATCCAGCGCTATCTCCTCAAATTCCACAATTAACCGGTCAGGCTGGAACCGTTTCAGCACTTCATCAGGAGGGGCGTTGATAAAGCGCTTTAACGCGCGTTCACAGCTCTCAATGTTTTCATAAACGGACTCGGATATGCCGTAGATATCACTATCATTGAGTTTTTTAATGACCCGGTTTATGGTATATTGCTTCAGTTCCGGGCGGGCCAGCTTTTTATAATTGTCCGCGTGTTCCGTACGCCATAGTTCCCACGTCTCATCAGGGTCATACCCCGGTTTAAGCCGAATCACCCCCATAAACTTAACCATAATGAACCTCCTTTTTTAATGTGAAAGTATATCATCTACATGATTAAAGTCAATGATACAATTATGGATATGGTGAAGTATGCTTCATTTCTGTAATCGCTGTCAAAAATAGATTAAAGTTACCAGGAGAAACAAAAAAGGAGGCGAAACAATGAAAAAAGAATCTATCTCACCGAAGGGAATATTTGAACCTATGGGCTGGTCACACGCGGTTAAAGTGGCTAATACTATTTACCTCGCCGGCATGGTAGGTTTCGATGAACAGCGAAATATCGTGGAGGGTGGTTTTGAAGCTCAGACAATTAAAACATTTGAAAACATTAAGCTCGTCCTTGAGGCGGCGGGGGCTTCCCTGAAAGACGTGGTCAAGATAACCGTTTATGTAACCGATATGGACAATATCATTAAATTCAGGGAAATCAGGGCTCGCTACTTCAGCCCTCCCATGCCCGCGAGCACCGGCGTCGAAGTCTCAAGGCTGATACTGCCTGAACTCCTGGTGGAGATAGAAGCCATCGCCGTTGTCAATTGATGATTCTTCATTAGCCGTAAAGTCATTTTACATTTTATTGGTGATTGGAGTATTGACAATTGTGAAAATCGGTCTATAATTGAAATCCCTGACAATATAAGAGAATGGCTACCAAGGAGGCTGAAAATGATAAGAGTGATGATAGAGCGCAAAGCAAAAGCCGGTGAAGACCTGTCTTCTCTGCTCGTCGAGCTCAGGGTAGCCGCCATAACCCACTTTCCGGGCTATATCGGCGGCGAAACACTCGTCAATACCAAAGACCGGGCCGATATCGTGGTGCTCAGCACCTGGCAGAACATTAAGGATTGGGAACGATGGGCTGGCTCGGAAACCAGAGTGAAACTGTACGAACGTATTGAGCCTCTGCTTAAGGAAAAGCCAAGTGTTCGGGTTTTTGAAGTCATGGCCACAGAGCATACCGTGCAGAATTAGTTTGCGTCTCAAGCTGGTAAGGAATGAGAAGGTGCGGTATGTCCCGTTCGTAAGGCCGGTATACCATTGTAAATAATTTTCAGAATGGTTATCATCATAGAAAAGCGAACCCAGGGAGGGAGCAAGTGACGAATAACTTATTTGACCTGCGCGGAAAAGTGGCTATTGTCACCGGCGGCAACGGGGGTATCGGCAAGGGGATTGCCGACGGTCTGGCATCAGCCGGCAGCGACATTGTTATTTTTGCCCGCAACGAAGAAAAGACCGCGAAAGCAGTAAGCGACATTAAAAAGAGATTCGGGGTCAGAGCGCTTGGCCTGACGGTGGATGTGGGGCAGGAAGATAGCATTCAGCACGGGGTGAAGCAGGTGCTCGACGAATTCGGGCAAATCAACACCCTGGTCAATAACGCCGGTGTCAATATCCGCCACATGCCCGAGGAATATACCGTTGAGGAATGGGACTGGATTCTGGGCATTAACCTGCGCGGCGCTTTCCTCTGTGCCAAAGCGGTTTACCCGGCCATGAAGGAGGCCGGCAGCGGTAAAATCATCAACATTGGTTCCGAGACCTCCCTTTTCGGCCTGGCCAAGGTTTTGTGTTACGCTTGCAGCAAGGCAGGGATGGTACAACTGACATATACCCTGGCCCTCGCCTGGGCCAAAGATAATATCCAGATCAATGCCATCCTGCCCGGATGGATTGACACCCCCCTGACAGTATCGGCACGCCGGGATTTCCCCGGTCTGGACGACTTTGTGCTGGACCGAACGCCGGTTGGTCGTTGGGGCGTGCCGGCTGACTTCGCCGGCGCTGCGGTATTCCTGGCCAGCAAAGCATCAGACTTTATTACCGGTGAATTTATCAAGGTTGATGGCGGGTTTGCCCAGGGCACTCTCACCGTTCATCCGTCTGCCCGGTAGCAACCGGGGCTAGTTGCCGCATCCCCGACCGGTTACCGGTATTATTTCCTCAACGGCACCGTTCCTCACGCCGTATATCCGGTCGTGTATGTTGATGACCAGGGTGGCGTTATTGGGCACGATTTCCAGACGCTCACCCAGGTATAACTTTTCCCCGGGCTCCTTGTAGTACAGATTGCCAATTTCAGCGGAGAGGCGTCCAAACCACAGGCCGGGACGACCCTGAATTGAGCCGAAACTTGTCTTGCCCTGCCACCAGAAATCCGGGCTGTCTCTATGTTCAAAAAGAGAATCGCTGCCGAACGTTTTGTAGCCGGCATCGATTATCGCTCCATCCGGATGCGACGTGCTCATCACCGTGGCCAACACCGTGACGGCGCATGCTTCCCGCGTGTTGCCGCCCGTTCTCATATATCGGATATCACCGATAGCGAATGCCCCGGGATGAACCTCGGTTAATTCAGGGAACTTGCCTTCTTTACAGAAGCGGCACGTGGAGGAGAAGGTAGAAGAGGCGCCAACGGAAACATGCTCTATCTCTATACCGTTACTTCTCAGCATCCTGGCATTTTTAGTCATTATCTCGGCGGCTTCCAGGGCTACCTCATCTTTACCCTCCGGCGTCGGTTTCGCCCCCATTTCATGTCCGTAGATACCAGCGAGTTCGATGCCTGGCAGCTTGCGGAGCTGTAGCGCGAAGTCCAGCACGGGCGGGCCGGGTAGTACGCCAAATCGGGAGCTTCTGCCCAGGTCAATCTTTATCAGCACATTTGCTTGCCTGCCCAAAGCTTGAGCCAGCTGCGATACAATTTCAGCCTGCTCCAGCATGTCAACGACAACGGCCAGTTTCAGACCCGCTCTCCCCAGCAGTTTTTTTAGTATCTCCCCCTTGGCACCGCCATAATAGGCGGGATGAGCGACAATGATATTGTCGATTCCCTGCTCGGCCATGGCATTCGCCTGCTCCACAACACCCACCTCCACGCCACAGGCACCGGCGGCAATCTGTTTCCTGGCTATTGACGAATTCTCATGAATCTTGGCGTGTGGCCTGAGTTCCAACCCCGCCTCTTTCGCCAGCACGGACATCTTCTTGATGTTGGCCTCAAGCGTATCCAAGTCAACGAGCACCGCCGGCGTATTCAGGGACGGGTAAAGCGATTTCTGTTCGCCCATTAAGTATACCTCCCGGATAAATATAATATTTTTACCATTTCACAATTTGTTTCATCTTACCTCTTTGCGCTATACTATTTTACTGCTTGCAACATCCGTTTACTACTTAATTTAAACTATTTATAGCTAGGAGGTAAATGCGTGAAGAAAAGAATCGCGATTCTGGGAGTGGGAGCAATAGGCGGAACCACCGGTGCGTACCTGACAAGAGACGGCCACGATGTCACCCTGATAGACCAGTGGGCAGCGAACATAGAGAAAATCCGCAGTGATGGGCTGAAAATGACCGACCTCAATGGTGAGTTCACCGTGCCGGCCAAGGCGCTTCACCTCAGCGACGTGAGCGGAGTTAAGGAGCCTTTTGACATCGTCTTTCTGTCGGTTAAGTCCTACGACACACGATGGTCCGCATACCTGATTGAGCCCTACCTAAAGCCAACGGGTTTCATCCTGCCGACTCAGAATGCGTTGAATGACGAGGTCGTGGCCAGCGTGGTCGGCTTCAGCCGCACCGTGGGCTGCGTGACCACTCTCAGCGCCGGTGTTTATGAGCCGGGCCATGTCCTCCGCCACGACCCTTTGGACAGGAACTGTTTTACCGTTGGTGAGCTCTCCGGCCTGGTATCAAATCGCGTTAAAGAGGTGGTTGACTTACTCAGCGCAGTGGGCCCGAGTCAGGCCACCACCAATATCTGGGGAACACGCTGGTCGAAGCTGGCCATAAACTGCATGTTCAATGCTATGGCTGGCATCATCGGCCCATCAATCGTCTCCCTGAATGAAACGCAAAAGGATACGTCAAATCTCATCAGGATTATCATCGGTGGAGAGGTCGCGCGGACTGGTCAGGCTTCCGGCGTAAACATCGAGCCAGTGTGGAAAGTGCCGGCGGCGGAGTTCGCTGAGGCCACCACCATGGAGCTGGTGCAAAAATTAAAAGAGAAGATGGCCGCAATCTGGAGCAGCCTGTTTCTTCCGGCAGATGAGTTGACAAAGAAAATTGGTACACCGCAGCGCCCGTCGCTCCTGCAGGATATAATAAAAAAGAGGCGAACGGAAATAGAATTTCTCAATGGAGAGGTGGTCAGAAAAGGCAGGGAAAATGGTGTGCCCACACCCATGAACCAGGCGCTTGTTGACCTGATCCTCAGGGTAGAGAGAGGGGAAATCGCGCCTGACCCGGCTAATCTTGAGCTGCTCAAAAAACAAATCTCGCTTTAGTATCGACATTTCCCTATCAGACTAAACCGGCAGAGAACGGCAATAAGAAGTGTGGAGGCAACGGCATGAGAATCATCGTGCCTATCAAGCAGGTGCCAGATATGAATCAGGTGAAGTTTGATGTGGAGGGAGGCAGGGTCGACCGCAGCTCCGCCAGTGTGGAAATAAATCCCTTTGACCTCCATGCTTTAGAGGCTGCCATACAGATAAAGGAAAACAAGGGCGGTAATGTTACCGCCATCAGCATGGGGCCGCGCCGGGCGGAGTCATCGCTGAGAGATGCTCTAGCCAGGGGAGCGGATAACGCCGTACTGCTTGAAGACAGGAAATTTGCCGGCGCCGATACGCTGGCTACTTCATACACCATTGCCGGCGCCATCCAGAAACTGGGAGCATTTGACCTCATTATCTGTGGCGAGAAAACGGTTGACGGTGATACCGGCCAGGTTGGCCCCGAGATCGCCGAACATCTGAATATACCGCATATCGCCTACGTGTCCTGGTTGGAAGTGAGCGGCGAAACGATAGTCGCCCGGTGCGAAATGGGCGGACGAGCCTACACTGTGGAGTCCGCATTTCCGGTACTGCTCACCGTAACCAAGGATGTGAACGTCCCCAGATTGCCCGGTTTCCGGAACAAAATTACCGCACGAAAGGCGGCGGTGGAAATATGGGGAACCAGAGAGCTTTCTGGCTTCGCCGACATCAGCCGGTGTGGCGTACGCGGGTCTCCGACCAGAGTGCACAGAGTCATTATCCCTTCCGAGGAAAACAGGAAAGGCATGATTTTTCGGAATACGATTGATGAAGCGATCGCCGAAATCGCCGATAATTTACTCAGCAGACTGAACTGAAAAAGGCAACGCTGGAGACAGCTCGTGAGTACGAAAAAAGAGGTCATGGTCTTTGCGGAACAGCATGAGGGGGAAATCAACCCGATATCTTATGAGCTGCTGGGCAAGGGCCGGGAACTGGCGGATAAACTGGAAGGGGGTCTCTCCAGCGTTCTGCTTGGCCACAAGATGGCTGATGTAGCCATGGAGTTCGTCTATCACGGTGCGGATAGGGTTTATCTGTACGATGACGCCGTCTTCCGTGACCTGAACCTGTTAAACTACAAGCACAACATGGTCAGGCTGGCCAGAGAGATTGAACCGGAGATATTTATTTTGGGGGCGACACATTGGGGAAGGTCACTGGGGGCCAGAATAGCGGTGGCGCTCGGCACCGGGCTGACTGCGGACTGTACCGACCTGGAAATTGACCGGAATGGTAACTTCGTTCAGATTCGACCGGCCTTCAGCGGCAATGTCCTGGCCCATATCAGAACGAAAACAAGGCCACAAATGGCCACGGTGCGGTACAAAGTCATGAAAAGCCTGCCACGGGATATCAATCGTAAAGGTGAGATAATCAGAAAAAACGTGGAAATTATGCCTTCCCTGCTGACCATAGTACGCAAAGAGAGGTTGGACGAGGTCAACATTGCTGACGCTGAAGTGATAATCTCCGGTGGCGCCGGGCTGAAGAAGGCGGAGGATTTCTCCCTGCTGGCGGACCTGGCCGGACTTCTGGAAGCAACCGTCGGCTCCAGCCGCCCCCCGGTGGATAGCGGCTGGATAAAAAAAGAGCACCAGGTGGGATTCAGCGGCAATACGGTCAAGCCAAAAATCTACCTTGCCTGTGGTATCTCCGGCAGTTCCCAGCACCTGGCCGGTATGAGAGAATCAGACGTTATCATCGCTATCAACACTGACCCTTCAGCCCCGATATTTAAAATCGCCGACTACGGAATTGTCGGCGACCTTTACGAAGCAGTCCCCAAACTAATAGAAAGAATCAAGAGGTGCCGCGCATGAGTACTGTGGATAAGTTACAGGAGATTGTGGGCCAGGACTGGGTCATCACGAACCGGGAGCAAATGGAGAGGTATCTTGCCGATGAAACGGCCGATGCCGTGCGGCCAAAGCCGGCGGATAACGTGATTCTGGTCAAGCCGAAAAGCGCCGAAGAGATAGCCGCTATATTGAAAATGGCCAACCGGGAAAAGATACCGGTCTTCGTCAGGGGCGGCGGTACCGGAATATGCGGTGGTGCCATACCAATTGCCGATGGCATTCTGGTTTCTATGGAAAGGCTGGACCGCATCGATGAGGTGGACAGGGATAACCTGATGGTCGTTGCCGAAGCTGGAGTGCCTTTTGGCAACATGCTGAAGGCAGTGGAAGGGGCTGGTCTTTTCTTTCCCCCTCACCCCGGAGATGAGGGAGCACATGTCGGCGGGCTGGTCGCCTGCAATGCCGGGGGAACGAGGGCCGTCAAATACGGCGTCATTCGTAACTTTGTCCGCGGGCTGGAAGTGGTGCTGCCGACCGGTGAAATAATCACCACCGGTGGCAAGTTGCTGAAAAATAACCAGGGATTTGACCTGATGCACCTTTTCATCAACAGCGGTGGCGCACTGGGCGTGATAACCAAGGTTATCTTCCGGCTCTGTCCGAAGTTAAACAGCAGCGGTACGCTCGTTGTTTCATATGACAGCCGCCATAAAGCCATTGGCACGGTTCCCCAAATACTGCAGAGCGGCATAATTCCGATGGCCATAGAGTATGTTGAGCGCGATGTCATCGAACTATCGGCCAGACGGCTGAGCATGACCTGGCCGGCCACAAAAGGGCAGGCATACCTGATTGTGATTCTCACCGGCGATAGCGAGGACGAGCTTTACTCTCAGGGCGAGCGGGTATCAGATATCTGCGAACGGAATAGCGCGGTAGACATTCTGATTGCGGAAAGGCGGGAAGAGCAGGCGAATATACTGAAGATAAGAAGTGAGATATACGGTTCGCTAAAACCCAGGGTAGCTGACGTTCTGGATATAACCGTACCGCCGGCCAGCATCGGGGCGATGATGGACAGGATAGACGAGATTGCGAAGCGTTACGATGTGAAAATTCCCACCTACGGCCATGCTGCCGACGGCAATCTCCATCCCCATCTCATGGTGGACCTGGTTAAGAAAGGCATACTGCGCGAGGTGAAGAGAGCAATATACCAGGAGGCAGTAAAATTAGGCGGTGTTATCACCGGTGAGCATGGGCTGGGAGTAATCAGGCTTGCCGACCTGGACCTCTGCCCTGATGGTAAGACCTGGGAGTTGATGCGCGGCATCAAGCGTGTTTTCGACCCCAATAATATTTTGAGCCCGGGCATAGGCGTGCGATAAATAGAGAGCTAGATAATTCTTTGCCCAGAGCTTTATTTCAACCCATTGCAAAACACTGACCTTTTACCTAAACTTAAATAACCTACATTTGATGGTATCAATTGCCAAGGAGGAAAAATGAAGCGAATTGGCGTTTTGACCAGTGGTGGTGATGCTCCGGGCATGAATGCTGCCATCCGTGCTGTGGTACGTACCGGACTCAGTAAAGGCTGGGGGGTCATGGGTATTCGGAACGGATATTCCGGCCTCATTAACAACAATGTGGTCTCAATGGGTGCCCGTGACGTAGGCGGTATCCTCCAGCAGGGCGGCACCATGCTTGGCAGTTCACGCTGTCCCGAATTTGAAACCGTAGAGGGCCGGCGGAAAGCGCTGCGCACCCTTGAGGAACATTCCATCGAGGCGCTCGTAATCATCGGCGGCAATGGCTCGCAGAGTGGTGCCTATGCACTGTCCCAGATGGGTTTCCCGGTAGTTGGCATTGCCTCGACAATAGACAACGACCTGTGTGGCTCCGAGATAACTATCGGCGTTGATACCGCCCTTGATGTGGCGCTACAGGCGATAGACCAGCTCAAAGTAACTGCCTCCTCGCACCACCGCGCCTTCATCGTGGAGGTGATGGGACGCGACTGCGGTTACCTGGCCCTGATGACGGGCATTACCGGTGGTGCGGAATATATTATCATCCCCGAGTTCGAAACGGATGCTGAAGACGTGGTCAACGCCATCCGTACGGCCTATAAGCTGGGCAAGGCTCATGCCCTCATCATCGTGGCTGAAGGTGCCAAATACAATGCCCACGGTCTGAATCAGTATTTCTCAGAGCACCACGAAGAACTGGGATTCGACCTGAGAATTACCACCCTGGGATATGTGCAGCGTGGTGGCAGCCCCGGCGCTTTTGACCGGCTGCTGGCGACTCGACTGGGTGCCGCCGCCACTGAATACATCGCCCAGGGTAAGTTTGGCGTGCTGGCTGGCTTAAACAAGGGCCAGATTACACCTACCCCGCTAGCCGAGGTTGTAGCGACTAAAAAACCTTTAGACCTCAGTCTCCTGCAGTTATCTGAGGTGCTGAACATCTAGTGACTTATTCTGGTTAGAGTCAGAAGGTGGGGGGAAATGAAAGATACACTACGAGAAATATTGGACTTTGCCAGTTCATTATTTGACGTTGTCGGCATTATTGAGCGGCCCGACTACGGCACATTAATTGTCTTTGGCCTTGAATCGACGACGGAACGCAGCCTTGATGAGTTCGGGCAGACAAATGGTGAAATCAAGCTATTTGGCTTTGAGAAGCACGTGTCTCTCTTGCTGGAATCATAGTATTTCTATAGATTACGGGATAAATAGTCGATCGCGCCCCTCTCCACACCTTTCACCTGCTCCAGAGTAGCCAAGCTCTTTTCCTGCCCGGGCAAGGATAGAAATATGCGAATTGTCTCGGCAAGGTCGAAATCGGTCGCCTGAAAAACCTCATGCAGCAAAGGCAGGTGCCGCAGGTAGGTCATCTGGAAGCCGATAAAAGCGTTGTTCAGCTGGTCCGGTTTGCCGCCCCAAATGCCGTAAAGCTCGTTGCCCATGGCTTCCAGCAATCGGGCCTTCCTGATTAACGTGTCCAGCTCGGACAGCTTCCCCTCCTGATATTGCGCATAGAGAGTTTCGAGTCTGATGTAATACTCCCCATAAATTTCGCTTTCCCTGAGCTTGTTCTCAAAGTGCTTTTTCAAGGTCCGATGAACCGGTGAATCCTGACCATATTTTTCTCCGGTGAAAGCCAGAGCGGCGGCATAGCCGATTATTTCCGCAGAGGGCTCCTCCAGTCCCATAGACAAGTCCACCTGCTCATGCCAGTCTTCATGAAAAATGATCTGGATGAAGCGGGGGAGCGGCGCCTGCATAAGAGATTCGGTCACGGGAGTCCCTTTGCCAGCGACAGATGGGATGGAATAGAAATAAGCATCATACTGCCGATAATCAATATATACGCTATCCCGCGTTCCAATAGCGGCTACCAGTGCGGGATCATCAAGCGAGTACGGCAGTTGCGTGCTGGACGTGTAAAACAGGTAGTCATACGCCCCCACTTCCGGGCGGTACGTTTTGAAATTTTCCGTCTCGTGGAAGCCAAGCTCTCTTTCAAACGCTTTTATCTCTGCTATCAGTTGCATCTTTTGCTCTTCGGCGAGGGGCGTGCCTGGCTGGCAGGAGGGAACAACAGCGGCAGAGACAATGAACAGGATAATAAGTAAAGGCAGTACTATTCTCATCACGATTACGGACATTCCCAGGCGTTGCAATGGTTAATCAGCTTTGGACCAGCTCCAGCAGCACCCTGCCGGTACCTTTTGGATGCAGGAAAGCGATACGTGTTGCCCCAACTCCCTGCCGGGGCTTCTCATCAATTAACGGTAGGCCGCTCTGCGCTACTTTACTCAGTGCTTCCTCAATATCGGCCACTTCCAGTGCCAGGTGGTGCATTCCTTCACCGAATTTCTCTATATGTCTGGCAAGCGGACCTTCCGGGTCGGTTGACTCAAGCAGCTCAATCTTGCTTTCGCCCACCGGAAGAATGGCCGTCCGGACACGCTGCTCCTCGACAACTTCGATTTCTTTGAGGCTCAGCCCCAGCACCTCGGTATATAGTTTCAGTGCCTGGTCAAGGCTGCTCACGGCAATACCGATATGGTTAATCCTCGTTATCATCTCTTCCCGTCTCCATTTTGGCCTTGATAAAGCTGACAATTTCATTAATTGGCGTTCCCGGACCAAAAGTTGCCCCGATGCCAGCCTTCTTCAAGACCGGGATATCTTTTTTCGGAATGATGCCACCGCCGATGAACAAAACATCCCTGTTGCTTTTCTTTTTGAAGCTATCTATCGTCTTAGAGAAGAGTGCCAGATGGCCGCCGGAAAGGCAGCCCAGCCCGATGACGTCCACGTCTTCCTGTATCGCCGCCTCAGCAATCTGTTCCGGAGTCAAGCGCAGGCCCAGATAGATGACCTCCATGCCCGCGTCCCTCAACCCCTGAGCCACCGCAATGGCACCGCGGTCATGTCCGTCAAGACCAGGCTTGGCCATCAGTACCCGTATTTTCTTATTTACCATAGCCTACTCCCCATGTATTAAAAATGCGCGTTACAGCACACTTGGTTCCCTGTATTCACCAAACACGTCTCTCAATGCATCAGATATTTCCCCGACCGTCGCATAGGCTTTCACCGCCTCAATTAGAACCGGCATGATGTTTTCTTCACTCCTGGCTACCTGACGCACCTCGTCCAGCATTCGGCGAACCTTTTTATTATCTCGCACGCTTCTTAATTTCTTCAGCCGCTCGATTTGCTTCCCGGCAACATCCTCATCAATCTCGAGCAGCTCCAGGTCCAGTGGTTCGTCCGAGGTATATTTGTTGACGCCAATCACAACCTGTTCACCGGCATCCACCGCCCTCTGATGGTTGTAAGATGACCGCCTGATCTCTCTCTGGATATAACCCCTTTTAATCGCTTCCAGTGCTCCGCCCATCTTGTCAATCGTGGCGAGATACTTTTGCATGCCTGCCTCTATCCGATTGGTCAACGATTCCAGATAGTATGAACCGCCCAGCGGGTCAACAGTATCGGCGACACCACTCTCGTAGGCAAGTATCTGTTGTGTTCGCAGGGCCAGCTGCACCGCTTCCTCACTGGGCAGAGCCAGCGCCTCATCATACGAGTTGGTGTGCAGAGACTGGCAACTACCCAGAATCGCCGCCAGTGCCTGTATGGTTACTCTGACCACATTGTTGAGCGGCTGCTGTTCGGCAAGAGTACAGCCGCCAGTCTGAACATGGAATTTGAGCATCATTGACCGTTCATTCCGGGCACCGAAGCGCTCCTTCATTATCTCCGCCCAGGCCCGACGTAGTACCCGGAATTTGGCCACCTCTTCAAAGAGATTGCTAAAAGAGGCGAAGAAAAAAGAGAAGTGCGGGGCAAAAGAATCAACGTCCATTCCCCGGTCAATCATCGCCTGTACATAGGCGATACCATTGGCTAAAGTAAAGGCGGCCTCCTGAATGGCGGTCGCCCCGGCTTCACGTATATGATAGCCGCTAATGCTAATCGAGTTCCACTTCGGCATATTCTGAGCGCAGTAGCCACAGATATCCGTGGTCAGCCGCATCGAAGGCTCGGGCGCAAAGATATACGTATTTCGAGCCACATATTCTTTCAGCAGGTCATTCTGAACGGTTCCCATAAGCTGACTTTGCTTGGCACCCTGTTTCTCGGCAGCCGCGATGTACATTGCCAGTACAGTGGGAGCGGTCGCGTTAATCGTCATCGAGGTACTCACCTCGCCGAGCGGGATACCATCCCAGAGGTCCTCCATATCCTGTAATGAATCAATCGCCACGCCAACCCGACCGACTTCGGGAAGCGCCAGAGGATGGTCCGAATCATAGCCCATCTGGGTGGGCAGGTGAAAAGCGACGCTGAAACCGGTCTGCCCCTGCTCATAAAGATATTTGTAACGTTCGTTTGTTTCCTCTGCGGTGGCAAAGCCGGCATACTGGCGCATCGTCCATAATCTGGTGCGATAACCGGCCGGCATTATGTTCCGGGTAAAGGGATATTCTCCTGGCGGACTGATACCTTTTTCATTTCCCGATATATCATCGGGAGTATATACTCTGTCAACCACGATTCCGTCAACGGCTGTCTTAAACTCTTTTTTTCTTTCCTTCATTTCTGCCACGACGTTTAGCACCTCCTTCCCGCCAGAGTTTTCCGCAACTAATAATAACGCGGCAAAATGATATTTGCAATGATGACACCAGTTTCGCTATGAAGAAACAGCTCTGAAATGGTGCACAGAATTCCGCTCAATGATAAAATATATCACCAGGCCAACAGCGCCTGGATTACATTCAGAGGAGTGACCGCAATGATAGTTGATGTACACACCCACGTGCCAACTCATGTGTCAGAGGTGCCGTCGGGAGAGGAGATCGTGAACCCACAGATGAGGCCGGATAAAACGGTCAGAATCACCACCACCCACCGTGATTTCTTCAAGGCAATGGAGCCAGTAGACCGAGTTATCTCCTTCGGCATTGCCATGCCCCCGGACCGTCCCGCCGTTATCGGGGAGAAAGACGCGAAGAAGGTCAATGACGCCACCGCTGCACTCGTTGCGCAGGCGCCGGAAAAAATCATCGGCTTCATGTCGGTATGGCCGGAAGCACCGGACGCGATTGATGAAATGGAGAGAGCCTATAACGAACTCGGGCTGCGCGGACTCAAACTGGGGCCGAACTACCAGAACTTTGAGCCTCTGGGGGAAAACGCGCTTCGCGTCTATGCCAAAGCCCAGGAGTTAAAATTGCCCATACTGTTCCACCAGGGTACCTCGCCGATACGCGATGCACCCCTGCGCTATGCCCACCCGCTGGTGATGGACGAGATTGCGATTCGCTTTCCCGAACTACGCATCGTTATGGCTCATCTCGGACATCCCTGGCAGGATGACTGCCTCGTGGTGATAAGGAAACATCCGCATGTCTACGCTGATATCTCAGGTCGGTTTTATCGACCCTTGTTATTCTACAACGGCCTGCGCATGGCTTACGAATGGGCGGTGATGGATAAGCTGCTTTTAGGCTCTGATTATCCGATAACGATGCCGCAAGAGGCGATAGATGGGTTACGCAGCCTGGATGATTTTACCAAGAAACATCACCTCCCGGAGGTTCCACAGGAGCTATTGGAGCAAATAATCCATCAGGACGCGCTGGCGCTGCTGGGGCTGAATTGAGATTAAGCCGACTTACCTGACGTTCTGTGATACAATATCAAAAACGGTAGCACAAAAAAACATTGGAGGTGAAATGCCAGACCATGGTTAATTTCGATGAGCTAACCAATAGCATTGTAGAAGGGCAAGTTGCTGAAGCCACCGAATTCACGCAGAAAGCGCTGGCGGCACAGGTGCCGGCCAAAGAGATACTGGACCAAGGCCTATTGCCGGCAATGAACCGGGTGGGCAGTGACTTTGAAAGCGGCCAGATTTTCCTGCCCGAATTGCTTATGGCCGGCGATGCCATGAAAGCTTCAATAGCGCTGCTGAGGCCTGAACTTGCCCACAAAGGGGCGGCTTACGCCGGAAGGTATGCCATTGGCACGGTTGAAGGTGACCTTCATGATATCGGCAAGAACATCGTTATCCTGATGCTTGAGGGCAACGGCTGGGAAGTCACCGACCTTGGCACGGACGTTTCCCCGAAACGTTTCTGTGAGGAAGTCAAAAAAGGCAGCTTTGATATTCTCGGCCTGTCCGCTCTGCTGACCTTTACCATGCCCAAAATGCCGGAAACGATAAATATTCTCAAGGAAGCCGGCTTCAGAGACAGGGTCAAGGTCATGGTGGGCGGTGCGCCGCTAAATCAGTCCTTCGCCGACCAGATTGGAGCTGACGCCTTTGCCCGGGACGCTGTGGAAGCGGTGGCAAAAGCAAAGAGTCTTTTAAATAAATAACGGGGGTAATGAAGATGCAGACGCTTACCAACCTGGAGCGTGTGATGAAGGCGGTTCACCGCCAGGAGCCAGATACCGTCCCAACTTTTGAACTCGATATTGATATGAGAATCATTGAAGCGCTGAAACCCGGCGCCACCTACGAGGATTTTATTGAATACATGGATTTGGATGCCGTTTGCTATCACGAGTTAAAAACGGACCACTTTGAAGTGCTGGATGAAGCCAAAGGCCTCGTCCGCGACCAGTGGGGCGCCATCATGCAATATTCCGGCGTATCACGTACCATCCCCATGGTTCTGGAGCCGGCGATCAAGTCCAAGGAAGACCTGGCTAAATACGTCCCTCCCGACCCTGACCGGCCATTGCGGTTCAAGCAGTTGGAAGAGACGGTGAAAAGGTTTAAGGGAAAGAGAGCCGTTATAGCCGTGGTCAGACCTTTCGCTACCATCTTTGGCAGCCTCCGCAATCAGGATGAACTGTTAAAAGACATGATAAGAGACCCCGAAATGGTGGAGGGTTTAAATGAAATCACCTCCAATTACTATAAACGCTACACCAACAACCTGATCGATGTCGGGGTAGACATAATAATTGAAACCGCTGACTGGGCATTTACCAATGGCCCCATGGCGTCACCGAAGCATGTGGCCCGATATATCATCCCCGGCTTCAAAGAGGTCGTTGATTACTGCCACAGCCGGAATACACCGTGTCTCAAGCATACTGACGGGAACATCTGGACCATCTTCGACCTTATTGTGGAAGCCGGCGCGGATGGTGTCCACCCCATCGACCCGCTGGCTGGCATGGACCTCGGGGAGGCAAAGGCCAGGTATGGCGACAGGGTTTGTATCATGGGCAACGTTGATTGCGGCAAACTGCTGAGCTGGGGTACCAAGGAGGAAGTCCAGGAATCGGTCAAGGACTGCATCCGCAAGGCAGGCAAAGGAGGCGGTTATATCTGCATGTCCAGCAACTCAATTCATGGTGCCGTCAACCCGGACAACTTTGCGGAGATGATACGGGCGGTAAGAGAGTACGGTAAGTATCCCCTTAGCCTGGCCTAGTGCCATAACCTGACACGCAACCGGTGATTTTTTCTAAGGCAGCATCTTTTGACGCCGCCTTCCAGTTAGAGTAGACTTCTTTCCAGCGAAAATGAAACTTTACGAGTTTGAAGCTGGCGATCTGTTCCGACAAGAGGGCATACCTGTCCCCGATTTTGTGGTCACCGATAGTCCCACACAGGCGCGTCAGGCGACAGAAAAAATTGGACCTCCCGTTGTGGTCAAAGCTCAGGTCCTGACGGGAGGTCGTGGTCTGGCCGGCGGTGTTCAGGTTGCCGAATCTCCGGAACAGGCAGAGGAAATCGCCCGGCAGATTCTGAAGTCCACCATCAAAGGACTGCCGGTAAACAAAGTAATGGTGGTGAAAAAGGCGGAGGTAGCCCGGGAGTTCTATCTCGGGGTAACCATAGATGGCTTGATTGGTAGCCCTATGGTAATTCTGAGTACCGCCGGCGGCGTTTCCATCGAAGAGACCGCCAAAACTCATCCTGAAATGGTTGTCTCAAACCAGATTCCCGTTCTCTCTGGCCTGAGCCTGCCCGAGGCAGAGAAAATAGCTCAAAAAGCCGGGCTTGATAGCGATGATTCAGCCCGGATAGCCGAGATTCTCCATAAGCTCTACCATGTTTTTCGCAAGTATGACGCCACTATTGCCGAAATCAATCCGCTGGTACGTACCGCAAAAGGTGAATACCTGGCCCTTGACGCCAAGATGGAGATTGACGATTCCGCCCTGTTCCGCCATCCCGACCTGCCAATATCGCCCGAGGACCGTATTGCCAGCCCGCTGGAGAAAAAAGGTCGCCAGATCGGAGTAGCCTACGTGGAACTGGACGGCGAAGTCGGCATCATCTCCACCGGGGCGGGACTGGGCATGGCGACCATGGACATCGTCAGCCAGCGTTACCGACCGGCCAACTTTCTGGAAACGGGGGGTGGCATCTCCGAAGAACTTCTCTACCAGGTTATGGAACTGGTTATGCAGAAGCAGGGCCTCAGAGCCGTGTTTATTAACCTGCTGGGAGGCATCAACCCCATCCACGAAGGCGCCAGGGGAATCGTTCGCTTCCTTCAAGAGCACCCGACAGATATTCCCATTGTTGCCAGAGTAATGGGAAACCGCCAGGAGGAGACCCGGCAGATACTGAGAGAGGGAGGCGTTGAGGTAGTCACCGAGGTAGCCACGGAGAAGTGTGTGGAACACCTTTTCCGGCGCCTGGAAGGAGGCAGATGAGCATCCTTTTAAATCGTGAGACCAGAGTGCTGGTGCAGGGCATTACCGGTCGTGTGGGCCAGGCCCAGACAAAGTGGATGCTTGAGTACGGGACGAATATTGTGGCCGGTGTAACCCCGGGGAAAGGTGGCGAAGAAGTGGCGGGAGTCCCAGTGTATAATAGTGCTGCCCAGGCCGTTGCCGAACGCGGAGCGGAGGCCTCGGTCTTTTTTGTGCCGCCGGCGGCCGTCAAAGATGCCTCCCGCGAGACCATAGACGCCGGCGTCAGGCTTATTGTGGTGGTCACCGAGCACGTTCCGGTGCACGACGCTATGGAGATAAGGGCTTATGCATCAGGGCGCGACGTGCGGCTTCTGGGGCCGACCAGCCCGGGAATCATTACCCCGGGAGAGGCCAAGATGGGCATAATGCCCGGAAATATGTTCCAGCCCGGCCGAATCGGCGCCATCTCCCGAAGCGGTACCCTTGCCTACGAGATATGCGTCGACCTTGCCGCTGCCGGTCTGGGCCAGAGCACTGCCGTCGGTATGGGTGCCGACCCGGTGCCGTTCACCAATCTGTCCGAACTGCTCCACCTCTTTGATGCCGACCCGGACACAGACCTGGTTGTCATCATCGGCGAGGTGGGTGGCAGGCAGGAAGAGCATGCCGCCCGGTTCATCGCCAGCCAGATGACGAAGCCAGTGGTGGCCTACATCGCCGGGTACAGCGTGCCGGAGGGAAAACGCATGGGCCATGCCGGAGCCATCGTACAGGGCAACATGGGGACAACGAAAAGCAAAATCAGCGCTTTTCAAGAGGCTGGCGTTGAGGTGGCAGAATACCCGCTGGACGTGGTGAAGCTGGTCCAGAACAAGCTGGGGTAGTATTTCCAGGCTTTTTGAAATTGCTTATTCTATGTAAATATCAAATACCTCTTGCCTGCGGACATCTTGGCCGTCGATAGATGACCGGATATGAGCAAGAAATATTTGCGTATTGCCTTTTTGATTTGCCTTGAACCGGAAGACCTGATACAGAACAATGGTTCCATCTTCCTTGGTCTCGGTATCAACTATACTCTCCAGTAGCTCGAGCATTGACTCATCGAATTGTTCCCGCCATATGTAGCCGGAATTCAGGTCAAACCCCCGTGCGATGGTAAACTCCTCGTTTAGCTTGACTTCGATTTTCTCCACCGGCAGAAAGCCGAACTTATTATTCGCTGCCTCTTCCTTCTGGCCACAGCCCGCCAGAAGCCCGATTACTATTATTGGTACCATTATCATTAGTATTCGTCTAACCATTTTCCTCCCTTTTCCACCGGCTGTTATCCTTATTATCCACCAAATAAAACCTAAAATAAAGTGACGCCACCTATTTCAGGCTGATTCTGGCATCCACCACCCAGTATCCTTCCCCTCTCCCCATTACTTTCACCGGATTGAAGTCCAGTTCCGCAATCTGGGGAATATCCTCAACCATGGCAGACAGTCTGAGCAGTAAACCCTGCACTGATTGGATATCGCTAGGTGGTGCCCCTCGAAAACCCTCAAACAGGCTGGCCGTTTTTATTGAGCTGACCATCTCGCTGGCATCCAGTTCGGTGAGCGGGTGCAGGCGGAGGACAATGTCCTTTAACAGCTCGGCCTGTATGCCGCCCAGGCCGAACATGATGAGTGGGCCGAACGTCGGGTCCTGCGTCACACCGGCAATGATTTCAACACCGCCCGGTATCATCCGTTGAATGGCAACGCCTTCCATTTCCGATTCACGCCCCAGGGCCTTCAACTTGTCCTTGATGGCGTTAAATGCAGATTTCACCTCACCTTCTGAATTGAGGCCCAGGACCACGCCACCAACTTCTGTCTTGTGCGTGATGGTGGACGAGTTCAGTTTGACGACCACCGGAAATCCCGCCTGTGCTGCCAGAGTAGCGGCTTCGTCTGCGCTCCTGGCGACCGATATCCCGGCAATACGTATGTCATAACAGTTGAGCAGGTCCACTATTTTCTCAGTGGGAAGCCAGAACGGTCTCTGTTTGTTCTGACTCATCGCCGCCTCGATAATACGGTGCGCTTTTTCCCTTTTGACACCTTTTATGCTAGTTACAGCATCTCTCGGCTTTTTCATCAACTCACGGTACTCAACGGCCTTGGACAGCGCCAATACGGCGTTTTCGGGGAATGGATAGCACGGCACAAAGCTGCCCGCCTTTCCCAGATTGGCCTTAAAACCTCGCTGCCCCATGAAGCAGGCAAGCAGAGGTTTTTTGTTTCGCTGATAAAGCGGGCTGACACGGCGGATAGCATTCTCCACCAGTGTTGAGTCGATAACCGCCGCCGGGACAAATACCGCCAGGACGGCGTCCACGTTATCATCCTCGACCAGTACCCTCAGAGAACCTTCAAATTCGTCCGGGGTGACACTGCCGGTGAGGTCCAGTGGATTGCCAATCCTGATGTTCCGCTTGATGAGCGGTCTCAATTTATTTGTCGTTTCAGCAGAAAATTCGGACAAGGTCAGCCCCAGTTGTGCCGAGGCGTCGGCGGCCAGAATCCCCGGCCCACCTCCATTGGTCACGATAACCAGTCGTTTGCCGCCAGGGAGTGGCTGGTTGGAAAGCAGCGTGGCCACGTCGAACAGTTCCTGGATATTGTCAACGCGAATGATACCAGCCTGGCGGAACAGGGCGTCCGAGACCACTTCAGGCGTTGCCAGAGCACCGGTATGGGACGAGGCAGCGCGGGAGCCGACCAGCGTCGTGCCGCCTTTGACAATGACAATCGGCTTTCTGGCCGAAACACGCTTGGCAATACGGCTGAACTTCCTCGGGTTACCAAACGACTCCAGGTAGAGCAGGATGACCCTGGTTGTCGGGTCATCCTCCCAATACTGCAACAGATCGTTGGAAGAAATGTCGGCACGGTTACCCACGCTGACGAACCCGGAGATACCCATATTGAGGTCACTGGCGTACTCCAGAATAACCAGCCCCATGGCACCACTCTGGGAGAGAAAGGCGATATTGCCACGTGGCGGGAAAATGCGGGAAAAGGAGGCATTCAGTCGCACTTCAGGAGCGGTATTTATGATTCCCATGCAGTTCGGGCCCACCAGTCGCATCCCGTGGCCCAGCGCGATATCGCGCAGCTCTTCTTCATGGGCAGCCCCCTCCGGCCCCCTTTCCTTGAATCCATCGGTGATGACAATGATGGCACGAACACCTTTCCGTCCGCACTCATCCGCCACCCGGGCAACGAATTGCGTAGGTACGATGATTATGGCCAGGTCGACATTGCCCGGGACATCAAGTACGGAAGGATAGGCTTTTACCGCCATTATGGCATCCGCCTTCGGGTTAACCGGGTACACGACGCCGGTATAGCCACCTTCTATGATATTCTGGAAAACGAGTTGCCCGATGCTTCCCGACTGCCTTGAAGCACCGATAACCGCGATGGAGTGCGGTTCCAGAACATTGCGTATTGAAGCCACCGTCGACAGGCGCTCCCTTTCCGCCTCCTTCCTTTCCACTCGCCGACTCCTGGCTATGGCAATGTTAACGTGGTAGACGCCACCCTTTAATTCGCTTTCAATATGGAATCCATAGTCTTTGAGCACGGACATCATGCGTTCGTTTTCGGCGAGAACATCGCCCTCAAAAATGGCAATGCCATTGTCCCGAGCAACATTCGCCAGCCGCTCGATAAGCTGGGTGCCGATTCCCTTGCCGTGGTAGGCATCCTCGATGGCAAAAACAACCCTCGCCGAGCGCTTGTCTGGCAGACGGTAATAACGCCCGATGGCAACGATTTCCTTGCGCTGCTCCTTCTGCACTTCACCAACCAAAGCAAAGGTATTCTTGTAGTCCACGGTACAGAATCGCAGGGCGTCCTCAGGCCCCATCTCACCCGGGTCACGTTGAAAGCGAAGATATTTGGTCTGCTGGCTTTGTCGCTGGAAAAAGGCGAGCCAGCGCTCGGTATCATCCTGGCGTATCGGCCTCAGCAGTATCCTGGAACCGTCTTTCAAAAGGACCTCGGTCTCATATTGAGACGGGTATGTTGAATTCGTTACCGCTATCATCTTGCCCAAACATCTCCCATGTTATTGACAACATATATATCATAAATCAGTGCTGGTAAGTAGTAAAGTTCGCCGGTCTGTAGCTTGAAATATGGGTTAAGTACCCTGAGGTCGATTCAGGGCTCTTCCGGCCTGGCCAGCAGGTAGCCCACACCGGCCCGGGTGAGAACGATTTTCGGGTCGCTGGGGTCCAATTCAAGTTTGGTTCGCAGGCGGCGTATATGTACCCTGAGGCTATCGGCGGCATCAGGATAATCCACACCCCATACCGCCTCAGCCAGCCTCGAATGAGTAACCACCCGCCCGGCATTTTTCATCAGGTGGTTCATGATGGAGCCCTCGGTGGGCGTTAGTTTTATCTCCTTTTCTCGGTTGAAAAGCTGGCTGGTGGCAGGGTCAAGCCACAACTCCCCGCAAACCAGAGGTGTCCCTTCGATAATGGCACCACGCCGGCGGGTAACCAGCTTTATGCGGGATAGGAGCTCCATCTGGCGAAAGGGTTTAATGACGTAATCATCGGCGCCCCATTCCAGTCCCTTGACGATATCAGTTTCGTCCGACCTTACCGTCAGAATCAGGATTGGTACATCTGAGAAAAGACGGATACGTTTCAGTACTTCAAAACCGCTGATATCGGGCAGGCCGAGGTCCAAGATGATGACGTCCGGGTTCTCAGCCTGGAGCAGCTCGACTCCTCTCTCTCCAAGGTGAGTATTCAGCAACTTCGCATCAGGCCAGCTTATCTGAATTGTCAGGGATATGGCCTCCACAATTGCCTGGTCATCTTCAATGATGAGAATTTTCATGATTTATTTCCTGTGCCAATTTTCTCCTTCTGGCCGCTTCCTGCCAGCGGCATGGAAAAGCCAAAAGTGCTACCTTTACCTTTTTCACTCTTTACCCATATCCGTCCCCCGTGAAGTTCCACCAGCGTCTTGGACAGACTCAAACCAAGCCCCAGGCCACTCAATCGCTCTCGACCACTCTCGAGAGAGCGGTATGGCTCAAACAGTAGCTTTTGCTCACTCTGTCTTATCCCAACACCGGTATCTTGGACTTCCACCACCAGATTATCACGCTCTACCCTGGCTTTCAAGGTTATCTTACCTCCCGGATGCGTAAATTTGACCGCATTATTCACCAGGTTGAGCACAATCTGCTGGAAACGCTCTTCATCGGCCACGATAACCGGCAGTGAGTCTGGTAACTGTGCGACGAGTGTCTGGCCGTTGCGCATGGCAACCGGCGTCTCTTCGTCAACAACCCGCTGTAAAAGCCGCCTCGGATCCATGGGTTCTGGATTCAGCCTCAGCATACCAACCTCTCCCCTGGCCAGGTCAAGAAGTTCGTCAATCCGTCGATTCAGGTTGTTTGCTCCCTGATTGATGTTTTGCGCCAGACCATGCAATGGCTCATCTTTCAGTTTTTGCAACAACAGTTCACTCGATGCCATTACCGGTGTAATCGGTGTTTTAAGTTCGTGAACCAGCGCCCTGGTAAATTCAATCCGCTTTTTTATTTCCGCTTCCAGTGTCTGTCGCAGCGTCCGCTCTTTATGGTAAAGCTCCTGCAGTTTATCTTCCGCCCCTCGGCGCTCGGCAATATCCCGGGCTACTCCCAAGATGTCAATGACACGTCCCTCCTGATCCCGAAGGGCGGACATTATCGCCTCAACCCAGACCGTGGAACCGTCCCGGCGCTTTACCTCAAACTCAAACGTCCTTGACCGGGTCAGGTCTTTCGTCTCCTCGCTTTCCCTGGTTACCTCCTCGGCAAAAACTCCCGTCGCATGTTTAAAGGAGGCAGGAGTAAGAACTTTGTCCAGAGATAGCGACAGGAATTCTTCAACACTGTGCCCGGTAAGCCGCGCCACCGACGGGCTGACATAGGTCAATTTCAGATTAACGTCCATAACATAAATGACATCGGTGGCGTTTTCCGCCAGCAGGCGATAGTGCTCTTCGCTTTCCCGCAGTTCACTCTCTGACTGCTCCATTGCCGCCAGCAGACCGTTGATAGTGCCCGCCAGAACGGAGAGTTCATCTGTCCCCGGCAATGAGACCCTGGCCGTGATATCACCGCTGGTGCCGATGCTCCGGATACCATTGCTCAGGCGGGTTAGTCTGGATAGCACCTGTTTTTCCAGAAGCAAAATAGTCACAATGCCAAATAGGAGTCCCGCGCCAACAATCATCAGCATCAGGTAGGCAATAGCCACCTCTTGCTCGTAGACCTTGCCAGTACCGGCAGCGTCATTACTGAGCAGGAGGTTTTCGGAGAGGAAATAGAGAATCACGATGAGGCCGAGAAACATCGTGCCGACAATGATTCGTGTTTTTCTGCGCAGATTCATCACGCAACCTTCAATTTGTAAAGTGACGCCGGATTGTCCCTGAGCATCCTCCGCGCCAGCACCACGCTCTGGCTCATAACCGCTCCCCTTAGTTTCCCAATATTTGCCTTTTCATTCAATACCAATCATTGATTTCAGATTAGCACCGGTGTAGAGTTATGTCAACACATTCCCATCAGAACTTACCTTTAAGCCTCTCGTAGGTCTCAGTGAGGGCTTCTGGCAGCACCTTAACATCGGCCAGAACAGGCATGAAGTTGGTATCCCCCTGCCAGCGCGGCACAATATGGGTATGAACGTGGTCGGCAATGTCCGCGCCGGATACTCCCCGCAAATTCATACCGATATTAAAACCTTCTGAGTTATACTCATGACGCAGCACCTTAACACATTGGCTGACGATTTCAAAATGCTCGTTTCTCTCTTCCCCGGTAAAGTCTTCCAGGTCAGCCACGTGACGGTAAGGCGCCACCATCAAATGACCCGGATTATAAGGGTAGCCGTTCAGGATGACGAAATTTTTACTTCCCCGGTAGAGAATGTAGTTTTGCACATCGTCGTTCTGCCCGGAGTTTTCACAGAGGAAACAGCCCTTCGGTTTTTTCGTTCTGATAAACTGTATACGCCACGGTGCCCAGATTCGTTTCATAAAGCGCTCCTTATTTGCTCACTCGCTGCTATTTTAATCGGCGAACCTCAATGCGTCAACGAAGTGGTTAATGTCTTCTTTTTAGCCTTTAATTTTAATGGTGTTTCATATTAAGTGGTATAATAACCGCAGACAAACGAGGTAATGACTATGACCATCGTGGTCAATGATAACAACTTGCGGATAGAACAGCTCCAGCTGGGGTCTTTTGGCACGAACGCCTATATTCTTCTCTGCCGGGAAACAAAAGAGAGCGTGGTCGTGGACGCTCCTGCCGAAGCAGATAAAATCATATCACAACTAAAAGGCACCACTCCCCGGTATATTCTGCTCACCCATTCCCACCTGGACCACATCGGAGCACTGGACCGGTTACGCTCCGAGCTAAAAATTCCGCTGGCGGCTCACGCCGCGGACTCCGGAGTATTGTCCTCAGCACCCGAGATAATGCTCAAAGATGGCGATACCGTTGACTTTGGGAAGATTCAGGTTGCTGTCTGGCATACGCCCGGCCACACCCCGGGCAGCCTGTGTTTCAGGACAGGTAATTACCTGCTCTCGGGAGACACTCTTTTCCCCGGAGGACCAGGCAAAACGAGGACACCAGCCGATTTCGCGCAGATAGTTAAATCAATCACGGAAAAGATTTTCACGCTGGATGGCAGCACACAGGTTTATTCAGGACACGGAGAGCCCACTATTTTAAAAAAAGAAAAGGACGAATTCCGCATCTTCTCTTCCCGTCCCCACCGGCCGGACCTCTGCGGTGATGTTCTCTGGCTTACGACCTGATAGTGAACTCAGTTACCAGAGAATTTCCTCGCGGTGAAAGGCCTCGGCGAGCTCATACTCCGTTCCCTCGGCCCGGTCTTTTGCCCACTGCCTGAGCCTTTCCTCCAGGTCCGGTAAACGGTCATTGCCCGCCTGGCTTTCGTGACAGCGCAAAGCCTTCAATTTGATTTGAAAGGTATCCGTGATATCGGCGCGGTGATTGATATTGTCGGCGATGGTCCATAGCCAGACTTCCTTCACCTTGTGCGGCTTCAACCCTTCGGACAGCAGGTCCGGATAGGCAAGGTGGTCCCTGGCATAGGGGAAAACCGCATCCAGAACCACCCGACCGACAATTCTGTGGTCTCGATGCCAGATGTACCTTCGATACGGGTCAGCCGAGACGACGATGTCCGGTTGGAATGTCCTTATCAACCGGACAATTTCTTTGCGGAACTCCGGTGTATCTTCCAGACTCTGGTCTGAGTGGCGCAGAAAAATAACCTCCCGTACTCCCAGCACTTCTGCGGCACAGAGCTGTTCTCGCTCCCTGATTACAGCCAGTGCCTCCGGTTTCACGCTGTAATCACTGGTACCTTTGTCACCGTTGGTACAAACCGCATAGACGACTTCCTTGCCTTCTGCCACCCATTTAGCTACAGTGCCCGCCACACCGAATTCGGCATCATCCGGGTGCGGCGTGATGACAAGAACATCGGCTTTTTTCACTGACATTGGGGGATCTCCTTGTTTCCGAGGTACTAATTAGCATTGTATAACACCGGGGTACTTGTTACAATCTTGAAATGGGGATGTGTCACGATGAGTCAGCCGACCTGTAAAATCAGAAATTACCGGACTTCAGATTTCGACGGGTACGTGAACCTGCATATTGAAACGGCAAGGCTAGACCGGTCAGGGTGCTATACATCGCGAGAAATGCTCCGGGAAAGCTTGCAGCGGCCTGTCTACAACCCGAAAAAAGACCTTTTCATCGCCGAGGTATCCGGAAAAATCGTCGGTTTTCTGAATATCACGCCGGAACTTATCATCCGTCGGGTCCTGCTTGACTGCCTGGTGCATCCTGAATACCGCCGAAAAGGTCTGGCGAAGCAACTTCTTGAGCCGGCCATACGACGCGCCAGAGAGTTGCGGACCACGATGATTCACGTCAGTGTACCAGAGAAAAACAGCACCGCCAGAGAGGTACTTTCCAGACTTGGCTTCAGCGTGGTCAGGCAATGCCTCGAAATGAGCCTGCCTCTTAGCAACCTGAAGCCATCGGATACGTCCAGCAAGGAATTTGTCCTGCGTCACCTGCAGCGCGGAGAGGAAGGGATGCTGGCCGAGGTCCAGAATCGCTGCTTTGCCGACACCTGGGGCTTCAACCCGAATACGCCAGAAGAAATCGCCTATTCTTTAAGCCTGAGCAATGCCTCGGCAGAAGATGTTGTCCTCGCTTATGATGGTGAGCGACCCGCCGGCTACTGCTGGACGAAAATAAACGGTGAGAAGAACACGAAAACAGGTGGGGAAAAGGGGCGCATCCTCATGCTTGGTGTCGACCCTGATTACCGGGATAAAGGCATCGGTAAGCTGACGCTAGAGGCGGGACTGTCCAACCTTAAAGATAAAGGGGTCAGGGTCGTGGAGTTAACGGTGGACAGTGAGAACCAGCCCGCCTGCTCGCTATACAGAGCCGCCGGTTTTGAGGTACAGGCACGCAGCCTCTGGTATGAAAAGCAGGTTGACTAGTCAGTCGTGCCATTCGTCAGCAGGTCATTACATTCGCGGGCTACGGTCCCAGCGATATTCGGCCAACTAAACGGCGCCAGTGAGGCCCGTGCCATCGTTGCCAGATGCGCGGTATCATCCGACCGGGAAAGTGCCAGCATTATATTATCCGCCAGGCTTCGGGGGTCATTGTCCGCCACCAGATACCCGGTTTCACCGTGCCTGATAATGCTCTCCGCACCACCCACCCTCGTCGCCACCACCGGCGTGCCGCAGGCAAGTGATTCCAGCGCCACCAGACCGAAGCTTTCATAATATGACGGAACAACGCAGACATCGGCGGCACTGTAAAAGAGCGGCAAATCAGATTGCTTTATCAATCCCATAAAGTCAATGGAGTTCCCTATCTGGAGTTCCCCTGCCAGCTTCCTCAATCGCTCAATTTCATGCCGACTGTTCTCCCCACCACCAATTATCAGAAGTCGCGGCCGGTAACCGTTCCGAAGGTGAGACATGGCCACCATCAGCCGGTCAATGCCCTTGAGCGGTTCAATGCGCCCGACAAATATGATGGTCTTATCACCGTTTAGCCCAAGCTGTTTTCGGGCCAATCTTTTCTCTACCGGCTTGAACATATTCAGATTTACGCCGCAGGGGATGACACTGACTCTTTCCGCTGAGGCACCGTAGTGCCGTATCAGGTCTTCTTTTTCTTTTTCAGTAGCCGCGATAACGCGCTGGCAACTGCTGACCACGGACCGTTCTGTTTTGATGCGGAGTTCAGGCTCCCTTGCCCCCACACCCACCGCATTCTTTACCGCACCGAGAGTATGGAACATGACCATGTGAGGCACTCGCCACCATTTCTGCAGACGTCTTCCCACCCAGGCCGACAACCAGTAGTGACTGTATATCAGGTCATAGTGCCGGCGATTACGGCTTCGGAAATCCTCAAGGCGCAAGGCAAAATCAGGGAGGTGGGGATATACCGCCAGCTTATGTATCTCCTCATCTTCGCCTGCCCTGAGATGAATGAGGCGAGCATTCTGTCCCAGTTCATATATTATCCTGTCATTAGGGTCGTGGACTCGGGTATATACATCGACCCGATGCCCCAGTTTGCCCAGCTCACGCGCCAGTTCCAGGACGTAGACACTCATACCACCGGTGTCTTTGGTGCCCAGCTTGCCCACCGGGCAGCTATGTGCACTGAGCATGGCAATCCTGAGCGGTTTATCACCTGGCAAAATAGGCCTCTCCTGGTGCCCTCATTTAATCGTTATCCGGCAACGGTACAATCTGATTTCACCACCCCCCAGCTGATACTTGTATCTCTCGGCCCCCTTGAGGAAGTCCCATTTCTTTCTGCCCCGTTCAATGCTCTCCTTGATGCAGAGCACCTTGGAAAGCAGGCCAGCGCTTAAGGAATTGTACCGGGGGTCGTAGGCACTGTTATACAGGTACATCGCCTGGTCGTATTCAAAGCCCATTATCATGGCCGCGGGATGCGATTCCACTTCAAGGATACCATATCGCAGCAGTTTTATCTTCGCCATGGCCTCGGCCAGTGACCGGAAAAACACCTGCCTCTGCGACGTCATGAAATCCGCCTTCTCTTCACGGCTCAGGGAAAAGAGTTTCAAGAAGGTATCGGTCAGGCCACCGACGTCCTCCAGGCTGACTTCCTGACAATGATAGTACACGTCTCCGGCTCCCCACAGCCTTCTCAGCTTGCGTCTTACCTCGTGGCGCTGTTTCTTATCCAGGCTGTCAAGGTATTCCTCCCAATCGCCGGGCAGGTCCATCTCCACGGTCACATCCTCTTCCCGGCGGTTTACAGCACCACCACGATTCTCGACCACGTTTACCAGACTCGTCATCACACTTGAGTCCGGCCTTACTGCATTCAGGTCGAGCTGATTGATACCTTGCCGGGCCAGGTCATCAAGCAATACCTCGTAGAATTCAGTTTCCCGGCCTGGCACGATGATGAAGTCCTGGTAATCACAGACGTCAGGGCTACCCACGAAGCGGGCTTCCCCATCTTTGAGGTGGAGCGGCGCGATGCCGATAATATCTGACTTATCCCGCACCGCCGTCAGATACAATTCCGTCTCTGGCTGAAATGTGTGCCACCAGGTTTCCAGCCATGACGGTAAGATAAAAACTGAACCCCACTTCAAGCCGAAGCTAGATTCATTCCAGTATGAAGTGAGGCGGTCGAAACTCTCCCGAGTAACGGTAAAGTTCATATTCGGCTAATAGTGTATCACCTCGTCAACCTTTAAATCAATTACAACGGAACGGTGTTACTTTTTCGGTTTTCCCGTTTTGTCCTTGGTGTTGAACCGGTATTCTTTGGGCTTACCGAAATCATGGAAAAACGACTTTACATGCGCTCTGGTTCCAGATGACAGCGTTTTCATTTTCTGCGGCAGCTTCGAGATATCGACCGATGAGACCCGTGCGTTAAAACCGGACAGGTCTGGCGCTGGTATTGAAGCGAGTCTCTGGCCGTAGCCAGCTATTTTCTGGCGGTCGAGTGAGAAAAACCAGATATATAAAGCAGAAAGGCCCGTTTTCTCCAGCAGCAAAAGCATGACGGAGGTGATAACAATGCTGGATAGCACCACGCCGTAGGTCAAGCTTTTAATCAGTTCCCCGCCGGCTACCCCCATCTGAAGCGGAATGATCGCCAGGACGGCGGCGGCCAAACCTTTTGGCACCATGATGGCCACCAGGGACACGTCTCTGACCGGAATTGATTTTCTTACCGTCACTTTCACGGCCGGGATACGCAGCAAGAAGATAGCCACGGTGAAAATCAGTGACAGCTGAATGAGCCATCCACTGATCAACTCCATGGAGATACCAAGGTACACAAAGAAAAACGTTTTCAGCAGGAAAGCGACCTCACTGAAGAAGGCTTTCTCGGTAGAGTTCAGGCCTTCTACTTCACTGGCCTGAGCTCTCCGAAATATGTAGAAGCGTATCGACTCTACGTTGCCGATGGTGATGCCAAAAGCCAGCGTGGCAATGGCGCCGTTAAAACCCAGTATCTCGACCACGCCAAAGATGATGAAAACGAAAGCCGCCGTGGTGAACATGGCATCTTTTATGGCGTGAATGCGATTCAGCAGCCTTGACCAGATGAAGGCGCCAGCTACGCCAAATACAATCGCTACCAGAAAGGCCGCAATCAGGTTGCCGGCGATCGTGGCCAGCTGGAACTCACCCAGCAGATAGGCTTCAACGAGAGCAATGGTGATGACGATACTGAGCACATCGTTTACCGATGATTCAAGAGATAGCATCGCCTGGCTATCTTTTCTCATCCGGAGCTGCTTGACCATGGGTATGACGACGGCTTCCGATATCGAGCCAACGATGGCACCCAGAATAAAGGCCGGAATTAGCTCCAAATCAGTAAGCCAGAGGACAATTCCAGCGACCGCACCCATAGAGAGGAAAAAGGTTACGGTAGCGAGGGCCATAGCACCACCTACCGCCGAGCGCAGACTCATCAGCTCCAGGGCAGTACCGCTTTCAAAGAGAATGATGATCAGTGTTATCGTGGTTAATATCGGCCCCACGGTGCCGAAATTCTCCGGTGAAGTCAGACCCAGCACCGGGCCGATGCAGATACCAATGATGATTAACAGCAGAACGTCAGGGACTCTGGTTCGACTGAAAATAGCGGTGAAGAGATGGGCCAGAAAGACCAGGACGCCGACGAAAACAATTACGGGCGCAATATCCTGCATTGATGCCGTACCTTTTTACTTCTGATAATGGATACTTTAGGCAGATGAGTCCGCTTTGTCAAGAGCCGCTTTTGTTTTCAACGCGTCAATATAGTATAATTTATTTGGCTCTTTGATTGGAGGAAGGGTTCTGTTATGAGTAAAAAGTCTCTGACTGATGTGAAAACATTTATTGAAAACGTAAATAAGAAAGACAAGCGCAACGGCTTGAAGATACGCTTTGCCTGGATGAAGCGGAAGGGGAAATCGAGCCAGTAGACGCTAAACTTTATTTGTGCCGGCTCAGCGCCGGTTCAAAGGGGTGCCCCCTGCGAGCAAAATCAGGTTGATAAGTATCTGAAGCGTCAATTTCCTGCACCCAGCCATTCTCTATCCCCAGTTCATCCAGCCGCCCGATGACCTCTTCATATTCCTGCTCATTGATTCTGCGACTAATCAAAGGTATCTGCGGGGCGCGGTGGGCAGGATAATATTGCGCCATAACGCTGACCGTCGCCACCGGGGAAACTTCGTTGGCCAGCCAGAAAAGCGATTCGCGACTGCCCGCCAGACTGTTGGGCAGTATCAGGTGTCGCACGATTAAACCCCTTTGCGCAATGCCATCTTCAGCCACCACCAGGTTGCCAACCTGCCGGTACATCTCTTTAATCGCGTCCCTGGCACGTTCCACGTAGTCGGAAACCCGTGAAAATCTTCGCCCCCACTTATTAGAGGCATACCTGAGGTCGGCAAGGTAAACACTGATTATGCCATCAAGCATCTTCAGGGTATCCAGCGAGTCGTAGCTACTGGTGTTATAGACCAGAGGTATGCGCAGGCCCAAAGGCACCGCTTCCAGCACCGCCTTTACCAGTTGCGGGACAAAGTGAGACGGCGATACCAGGTTGATATTATGACCGCCCAGCTCATCCTGGAGGTAAAGCATGTGCCTGGCCAGCGTCTGATGGTCAACTTGTTTGCTCTGCTGTGTCTTGTAGTTCTGGCTTATCTGGTAATTCTGGCAGTAAGCACAGCGCAGATTGCAGTTGCCGAAGAAGATGGCTCCCGAGCCTTTATCCCCGGATATGGCCGGTTCCTCTCCATGATGGGCACAAACCGCCGCGACTATCGGCAGGTAGCCGGAATGACAGAAACCCTTTTCATCTTTCAATCGATTTACGCCGCACTCCCGCGGACAGATATCACAGGAACGCAACCGCGCCTCCAGCGTTCTGGCACGATGCGCTAATTCGCCCGACTGATACAACGCAATGTATTCAGGTTCCATAATTACAACGGCCAATAATTACTGCTTTTTGCGCACTCCCAGGACGTGCTTTTTCAAATCCAGGATTTCGACTTCTTGCCCCGCCGACACATTTCCTGCCACCGATCTTGCTTTCCAGTATTCACCCTCAATCCGTATCACACCGCTGGGAGTTAGTGGTTCAATTACTTCACCCACCAGACCAATCATGCCTTCCCGACCGGTAACCTGCCTGACGTGAAAACTGGGTATGACCAATTTGTACGTAATAAAAACAAGCAAACCAAGTAACAGAGCTGCCACAACTGCCACCCAGAGAGGAATATCGATTTTAAAATACCATAGGACAAGGAGGATGAGGGCTATGGCTACCGCCTCATCCAGAAGCAAGACGGAAAATTTGAACCATTCGTGCGCTGTCCTCTTGGGATTTCTTTTTACCATGCCCTGACTACCTCCCCCTATTACCCTAATATGGCAGCAAGCCTACTCCTGGAGGTCGAACTGCCACTGGCACCAGTACTCCGGCGGATGTGCGTCCGGAGGACAGGTCACACAGGTCAACTTGATTCTGGGGTCAATTACCTCGATATAGGAGTTGAGGTATGCCTTACCCACCGACTTGCAGGGAAATTCCCCTCTTCCATCCCTGACCCTCGCCTTCTGCGGCGGACAGTCGGTGAAACGCAGCACCGCCCGCTCATCGGTAAGCTCCACAGCCTTCGGCTTGAAAACGTTCAGCACCGGGTCGAGTTCGATGACCCTGATAAGCCGTCGCATCGGGCTGCTTTCCTTAATCGGCAGGTATTTCGGCACCCTTCTTGCCTGCACCAGGCATAATCGCCGCCAGACCTCGATATCTATTTCCAGAGCCGCATCAATACCGTATTTCTCCTCCACCAGCGTGAACCAGAGACCGTCAAGGGTATAGGCGCTTCGTGAGCACAACTCCACCAGTTTTTCCACTGGAATCTGAGAATATTCGGCTTGACTCATAGGTTACACCTCTCTAGAGCTTCAGTGAGCTTCACTTGTCCTCCCGCTTCTCTATCTTGGCCCAGGTATCCCGTAACGGCACCGTCCGATTGAATACGATTTTCCCAGCCGATGAATCGGGATCGACGCAGAAATAGCCCTGCCTCTCGAATTGATACCGGCTTCCGGGTGTTGCCCCGGCAAGACTGGATTCAACACGGCACGAGGGCAATATTTCCAGGGAATCAGGATTCAAATAAGCCTTGAAATCAGCCCCATCATCCACATCAGTTGGGTCTTCCTTGCGGAATAAGTGCTCGTACAGGCGCACTTCAACTTCGAGTGCGTGCTCAGCCGAAACCCAGTGCAACGTTGCCTTGACCTTCCGTCCATCCGGGGAATCACCACCCCGCGTGGCTGGATCATAAGTGCAGCGAAGCTCAACCACCTCTCCGCTTTGCTCATCCTTAACCACATCCACACAGGTGATAAAGTATGCGTATCTCAGCCGCACCTCACGGCCAGGCGTCAGACGGAAGAACTTCTTCGGAGGGTCTTCGCGAAAATCCTCCCGTTCAATATATAGCACGCGCGAAAAAGGCACTTTTCGTGTCCCCGCGCCGGAGTCCTCGGGATTATTCACCGCCTCCATTTCTTCCACCTGGTCTTCCGGATAGTTATCAATGACCACCCGCAGCGGGCGCAGCACGCCCATAACACGTTGCGCCTGTTTGTTCAAATCCTCGCGGAGGCTGTGCTCAAGTAAGGCAATATCGATGGTGCTGCCGGTCTTCGCCACCCCGATGTACCGGGAAAAGTTACGGATTGACTCCGGCGTGTAGCCACGCCTGCGCAAACCCGATATCGTCGGCATCCGTGGGTCGTCCCAGCCGCTCACCTGCCCTTCCTGTACCAGTTCCAGAAGCATACGCTTGCTCATCACGGTGTAGGTGAGGTTGAGTCGGGCAAACTCAATCTGCCGGGGATGATAGACGCCCAGTTCGTCCAAAAACCAGTCGTATAGTGGACGATGGTCTTCAAATTCCAGCGTGCAGATGGAATGGGTAATCCCTTCGATGGAATCCTCAAGGCCATGCGCCCAGTCGTACATCGGGTAGATGCACCATTTATCGCCCGTGCGGGGGTGCTCGGAGTGCAGGATGCGGTACATAACCGGATCGCGCATATTCAGGTTCCGAGAAGCCATGTCAATCTTCGCCCGGAGCACGCGTGAGCCATCCGGGAATTCACCGGCCCGCATACGCTCAAACAGGTCGAGGTTTTCCTCGATGGAACGGCCCCGGTACGGGCTCTCTTTGCCTGGCCGGGTCAAGGTGCCACGGTAGTCTCTAATCTCATCCGCGCTCAGCTCATCAACGTAAGCCTTGTCAGCTTTAATCAACTGCACAGCATATTCGTACATTTGCTCAAAGTAGTCCGAGGCATAGTACAGTCGGTCCTCCCAGTCAAATCCCAGCCAGTGCACATCTTCGATGATTGAGTCGATATATTCCTGTTCTTCCTTGATGGGATTGGTATCGTCGAACCGCAGATTGCAAAGGCCGTTGAACTCAGCGGCGATGCCGAAATTCAGGCAGATGGATTTGGCGTGTCCGATATGCAGATAGCCGTTCGGCTCTGGAGGAAACCGGGTATGGACCCGACCACCGTACTTATTGGTTCGGAGGTCGTCATCGATAATGTCCTGGATGAAATTGCGAGATGGTTCAGAGCTGGTTATGGTCATATTCGCAAGACCGTCCTGTTGATTTCTCTCTTTTCTACCTCGGCAAACTTCATTTACTTCCCAGCTTTCCCACCGCGACTCTTATTCTCTCCAGGCATCTTTCTTTACCCAGCACCACCATCGTCTCAAAAAGAGGCGGTGCCGCCGTGCGGCCGGTGGTAGCTACCCGAAGCGGGCTGAAAAGCTGCCCCGTCTTGAGCCCCAGTTCCTCAGCCAGGGGCCGAAGCGTGCTTTCCAAAGAATCATGGTCAAAGCTCTCCAGTAAGGAGAGTTTTTCTTGAGCGGCTTTCAGTGCCTTGAGTGTAGTTTCGGCGGTCATCTTCTTGCCCATCAGCAAAGATGCATCATATTCCAGTTCGTCGAGAAAGAAGAAGTCAGCATATGTCGCCGCCTCCGCCAGCGTGTTTATCCGCTCCCGAATCAGTGGCACAATTCGGCTCACGTATTCTTTAGATACAGGCCGTTTCACCTCTTCAGGTAACCCGCTATCCAAAAACGGCATGATTTTCCGCAGCAACTCTCCGTGGCTCAACTCCCGCAGGAAAACCCCGTTCATCCAGTCGAGCTTTTTGTGATTGAAAATGGCCGCCGTTTTGCTGATGCGCTCCAGCGAAAAGTGCTTCACCAGTTCATCCCTGGCGATGATATCCGTCTTGTCGTCCAGCGACCAGCCGAGCAGAGCCAGAAAATTCAACATGGCCTCGGGAAGATAGCCCTGCTCACGGTATTCGATGATAGATACGGCACCGTGCCGTTTGCTCAGCTTGGAGCGGTCAGGACCGAGTATCATCGGCAGGTGAGCCAGCTGCGGCATTTCGTAGCCCAGTGCCTGATAAAGAAGTTTGTGGCGCGGCACGCTGGACAGCCATTCTTCTGCCCTTAGCACATGGCTTATCTCCATCAAATAGTCGTCAACCACGTTGGCCAGGTGATAGGTCGGGTAGCCATCCGATTTGAGCAGGACATAGTCATCCAGGGTGCTGTTCTCCACCGTAATCTCCCCCCAGATGATATCACTGAAGCTGGTCTGTCCCTCAAGAGGCATTTTGAACCGCACCACCGGGGTGATACCTTCGGTTTCTTTCTGCGTGCGCTCTGTCTCGCTCAAGTCACGGCAGCGCCGGTCGTAGCCGGGCGATTGCTTTCTTTTTTGCTGCTCGGCACGCATTTCCGCCATACGCTCCGGTGAGCAGTAGCAGCGATAAGCATCGCCCTGCTCGACCAGTCTATTTGCCGCCTCGCGGTAGAAGTCGAGTCGCTGCGACTGAAAATAAGGGCCATATTTACCCCCCACCTCCGGCCCCTCATCCCAGTCGAGGCCCAGCCAGCGCAATCCGTCCAGGATAGCCTCCAGCGCCCCTTCCACTTTGCGAGCAACATCCGTGTCCTCGATGCGGACGATGAAAACGCCGCCAGTATGGCGGGCGTAGAGCCAGTTGAACAGCGCTGTCCGAATATTGCCCACGTGGGGATAGCCGGTGGGGCTGGGGGCGAAACGGACTCGTACTGGTCTGGTCACTCAGAACCTGCCTTTAATTAAGTACTAGAAATCTCATCGACCATTCTACCACCCCAACCACTTCTATTCTAGGTAATTTCCTTTAACGCCTTTTCCAAATCCTCTGGCAGCTCAGACTTAAACTCCACGTATTCCCCGCTTGACGGCAGCCTGAAGCCAAGGCGGCAGGCGTGCAGAAACTGGCGGGAAAGGTGCGGCGACTTCACCCCGTAAACGGCGTCGCCGACGACCGGATAGCCGATGGCCGCCAGGTGTACCCGTATCTGGTGGGTACGGCCCGTCTCCGGCATGACCTCAAGAAGCGTATAACCATCCATATATTTAATTACCTGATACTGCGTGCGTGCCTGCATCCCTGCTTTCACCACCGCCATGCGCTTGCGGTTCCGCATATCACGCCCGATGGCCGCGTCAATGATGCCTTTTTCCGGTGTCAGACGTCCTTTCACCAGCACCAGATATACCTTGACTACGGAACGCGTCCGGAACTGTTCTATCAGGTTCATCTGCGCCGCCCGGTTTTTGGCCACAATCATCAGGCCAGAGGTGTCTTTGTCCAGTCGATGCACAATGCCCGGTCTAAGAGAATCGCCCATCTGAGCCAGATGGGGAACGTGAGAGAGAAGCGCATTGAGCAGGGTATGGTCAGGATGCCCCGGCGCCGGGTGAACCGTAAGTCCCGGCGGCTTATCCACCACCAGGAGGTCTTCATCTTCATAGACAACATTCAGGGGGATGGCCTCCGGCGTCAAAGGACTGGGCAGTGCCATGGGAACGATAATATCCACCTGGTCGCCGGAGTCAAGTCTCAAGCTCGACCTGGCCTCCCGTCCATTAACGATAATAAAGCCATCGGCAATTAATTTTTGAGCGTGGGTCCGGGTGAGCTCCGGACACTTATCGGCGACAAATCTGTCCAGTCTGACGCCAGCGCTACTGACCACCAGATGGTATTTTTGGGCGGTGCTATTGCTTTTCGGTTTTAGCATGGCGCAGTAAAATCAAGGCGAAAAGGCTGACGCCAACCGTGACGGCGGAGTCAGCGATATTAAACGTCGGCCAGAAGCCGAAATCAATGAAATCGGTCACATACCCAAAGCGGAAGCGGTCAATCAGATTGCCCACCGTACCCCCGAGTACCAGTCCGAAAGTCAGTGTCATAGAAATACTCTCTAGCCAGGGGACGTAACGATGGCCGTAAAGGACAAAAAACAGAACCGCGATAGCGGCAATTATGGCAAATATGGCGAGCACTAAAGACTGCTCCGGGAAGAGACCAAAAGCAGCACCAGTATTGTGGACGTTCGTTATGCGAAAAAAGCCTAGCCGGAACAGTGAGTAACCTTCAGGCAAGCTTGATCTTATCCATGCCTTGCTGGCCTGGTCAGCACCTATAATGAATAGCGCGACAAGAAAAAATAACAGGTAACGCCACCTAGCCGGTGGGCGCTTTTCCTCTCGCATTCTTTGCCTGCTGAGACTTACATTTTATGCATAAACTTGCTTCGGGAATCGCCTCCAACCTCTCCGGGTCTATGGGCTGACCGCAGCTATCACAGAAGCCATAGGTGCTTTCTTCATATTTATGTAAAGCGTGTTCCACGCCAATCAGTTGTTCTTTTATCCTTTTTTCCAGAACCAGACGTTTCTCCAGCTCGAGAGCCTCCGTTGCCTCTTCCTCACGCTTGCCAAACGGGCTGCCTTCCCGTCGCTCATCCGGGGGGTTGGCGCTTGCCATAAGCTGCTCCAGCTCTTCCGTCAAACGTTTCTTCTCCGCCTCCAGCCGAGACTTCAGTATGCTGTAATTGGTTGTCATTTTTTCCTCCCCTCTCTCACTTTCGAGATGGGTTGTCAATAATATTTCAAATCACCCTGAAACAGGTATCATCATATGTATCTATCTGATCAGCAATTAAGAAATCAATGAGGGGTAGAATGACCTACCGAGTGTTATTCACCGCCGGCACGCCGTGCCAGCTGCTTGCCTTCATCAGCAACCGTGAGCAATAACCGAACGTTCCTTGCTTTGAGCACCGTGTTGCCGAAGTTTTTCATGCCATAAGTGTAACCCATTTCTCCGGTTTGGTCAATGCTTAAAATACTTAAATTTTAAGTCTGGAAAGGAAATAAATCGCACACGAATAAGCTACCGGCCCAGCGAGTTTCCTTGACACCCAATTGTAACAGGAATTATACTAGGTATGTCAAATAGCGCGGGGTGGAGCAGTGGTAGCTCGTCGGGCTCATAACCCGAAGGTCGTTGGTTCGAATCCAACCCCCGCTACCAACTAAAATATACTTCTTTGAATTCTGGCCTAAGCTGTACAGGGTTATAATATGGCGGTATGCCTCTCCTGCTACGTGCTACAAATCGACCAAGGACTTCCACACGCCCACTCCAGTAAGCTATTTCAACTAATACTTTCCCATTAGTGCTTCGCCGCTCTTTTCTCTTGTATCTCTCTAATTTTTTCTTGTATTCTCTATATTCAGCATTGAAATCATCAGAAGATCTACCCATTAGGCTGCCAACGATTACTTCTTCAAGAGTTGGTAACATTATTTTTCACATAAATACTTGTATACTCCCAATTTCGCCGGTCTATTTGGGCTTGCTATATTCCGTGCCAGTTCCTGCTAAGGCACCCCAAGAGCGCCACAACGAGAATCCAGAGCCGTTCAGGCTCAGATGAGTGCCATACACCTCACAGGAGTGGCGTGTGCAAGTTCCCTATTCGGCGGAGCGCCACGTCGCGGAACGGGGCTTGCCGGGACTTAAAAGAGTAGGATACGCCTCACGGATCAGCCTCCACGCCTTTCCCTATTGGGCGGATATGCTAATAAAGCAGCGACGGCAGAAGATACAGGTAGTGCTAAGAAGATAAGAATAGCTAACGAGTAGGCCCTAGTGAGATCAAATAATAACCCGAAGGGAAGGGGACCCAGGGCAGCAAAAACTACCATACCGGCAGTGGTCACTCCGCGAATACTACCCAGATGCCGACGGCCATAATAGTTGGGCCAGATGACGATACTGATTGTCATAATGAATCCGTTACTCAATCCAAGTAGTGCTCCGTAGAAAAATGCCTGCCATGTCGAAGTAATAAGAAAAGTCCATAGCATTGTTGCTGCAATAAATATCTGTCCAACAGCCAGCAGGTAGCGACTGGGAAACCTGTCTGCCATAAAACCAGCAATGAAGATCCCCAATATCTGCATAGGACCCATAATTCCGAATATTGTGGCGGCTGTTCCTGACGGTATTCCTTTGCTAGCGAGAAATGATACGTGGTGGAAAGTTAAGGCGGTCGAAATCAAACTGGGAGCGGCGCCAGCAAATAATAGTAGCCAGAACGTCCGCGTACGTGATGCTTCACCCAGGGATAAATTGACCTCCCTGACTGTATCGACTTCGTCTTTTTCAGGTTGATTTCCTGTAGATGGCGGTTGACCGTCGGGTAAAAGCCCCACGGACTCAGGGTTCCGGCGAATGAGGAGTGCCACTGGTGGTAATAACACTATCCAGATAACAAAGGCTAACACCAGCCAGGCATTCCTCCATCCTGTGTTGGCAATAAGAGCGTGTATCAGGATTGGAAAAGTTGCGAAACTCACAGCTGCACCAAGGGTGCAGATGGCTGTTGCCTTCCCTCTCCAGCGAACAAACCATAAAGATATTAAAGTAGTTGGAATCATAGTCAGGGAACCCTGTCCAAGGGTACGTATAGCGACGAAGCCAGCGGCTAGCTGCAAGGGATGATTCACCGAGCTCATCAAAATAGCAGCTAGGCCGAATAGAACGGCAACAGCTGTCATCATAATCCGGGCACCATACCGGTCAAGCAAACGCCCCGCCAGAATCATGAAAACTCCCGCTATCAGAGAGCCTGTGGTATACATGCCTGACACTAAGGTTCTGGACCAACCCAAATCTGAGATGATGGGATCCACGAACATAGAGACCGAATAGGTTTGCCCAGGCCCCGCGATGAAGATGGCTAGAGCGCTCACCCCTAGGATAATCCAGCCATAAAAGAAGGGAACTCGATCAACTATTGAGGATCGGGATGAGGGAGAACCAGGAGATTGCATATTGGCATTGTAACAACTATCATCAGTCGCATCAAACGACCGTCTGGCCCCATTACAACCTTAATTAGTGCCCCACAAGCCCCACGTCACAAATCTGGGCTCGCCTAAACTGAAAAGAGTACCATACGCCTCACAACTTACCTCTTGCAGCTTTCCCTATAGGGCGGGGCGCCACGCTGAGAATCTGCGCTTCAGCGAATAGGAAGGGGCTACTTACCCACCTTTTGGGCCTCCAGAGCTAATGCTCCTAGAAAACGGGCGCACTGGGGCCAATAACTGACGGGTTAAAAGCCACTATAAAAAGGTCCGCTGATTCTCACGCCTAACGGTCACGCCTGACTATAGAGGGTAAAAAAGGAACGATTTCAGATAAGCAAAAGCACCTTAACAATTGAAGTGTTATAGTGTATGAGGGCAGGCCAATGTTTAGATAAATGGTAGCCCGTAATGTTATTGCCACCACTCTGCCCGTTATTTTATGCTGCCAATCTGGCAGCAGAGCCGCTCCGCAATCTCTGTGAATAGGTCAGCAACTTCTTCCTCAGCCTGATATTCTTAGGGGTTACTTCCACCAGTTCATCTCTATTCACAAAATCAATTGCCTGCTCCAGACTCATTTTCAGGGGTGGCGTCAGTTT
>SDBU01000468.1_pt1 | contig 56484 bp, 44 predicted proteins | sample 2277071 | NCBI WGS metagenome assembly SDBU01 (sample SAMN10397929, study PRJNA504765) | marine sediment metagenome | isolation source: marine sediment core GS08_GC12, 126 cmbsf | place: Arctic Ocean: Gakkel Ridge, Loki's castle | collected 2008 | reverse complement strand
TAAACCACATGCTCCACCGCTTGTGCGGGCCCCCGTCAATTCCTTTGAGTTTTAGCCTTGCGGCCGTAGTCCCCAGGCGGAGTACTTAATGCGTTAGCTGCGGCACAGGAGGGGTCGGTACCCCCTACACCTAGTACTCACCGTTTACGGCGTGGACTACCAGGGTATCTAATCCTGTTTGCTCCCCACGCTTTCGCGTCTCAGCGTCAGTATCGGTCCAGAAAGCCGCCTTCGCCACCGGTGTTCTTCCCAATATCTACGAATTTCACCTCTACACTGGGAATTCCGCTTTCCTCTCCCGTACTCAAGCGAGGCAGTTTCTGAAGCAGTTCGTCGGTTGAGCCGACGGATTTCACTTCAGACTTACCAAGCCGCCTACACGCCCTTTACGCCCAGTAATTCCGAACAACGCTTGCACCCTCCGTGTTACCGCGGCTGCTGGCACGGAGTTAGCCGGTGCTTCCTCTGGTGGTACCGTCAGTTCCGGTGATTATTTACCACCGAAAGTTTCTTCCCACCTGACAGAGCTTTACGACCCGAGGGCCTTCATCGCTCACGCGGCGTCGCTGCGTCAGGGTTTCCCCCATTGCGCAATATTCCCCACTGCTGCCTCCCGTAGGAGTCTGGACCGTGTCTCAGTTCCAGTGTGACTGGCCGTCCTCTCAGACCAGCTAACCATCGCTGCCTTGGTAGGCCATTACCCTACCAACAAGCTAATGGTACGCGGGCCCATCCCCAAGTGGTAGCAAGGCCACCTTTGTTCGAACCACTTATGTGGAACGACATTATTCGGTATTAGCCAGCCTTTCGGTTGGTTATCCCGATCCTGAGGGCAGATTACCCACGTGTTACTCACCCGTGCGCCACTTTACTCGTCACCCGAAGGTGACTTTCACGTTCGACTTGCATGTGTTAGGCACGCCGCCAGCGTTCGTTCTGAGCCAGGATCAAACTCTCCAATTTAATCCTATGGTGAAAACCTGAAGGTTTCCCTAAAGGTCTTCCTTACTTGTATTGACAAGAGTAAGTTGCCCAAGCATTTCTACGCTGTCGCTATTTAGTTTTCAAAGAACGGAGCAGACTTTTCCTAACATACAGATAACCAGAATTATCTGTCTGTGTCAAGTTCCATCTGATTCTGAATATGGTTTTTGATTAAAGATATATTGCCAGAACCATTCCAGATATTGTGCTAGAACCAGCGGCGAATATTATCTATATCGTACAGTGCTGTCAACAGTTTTTTTTGCTTTTGGGTGAATAAGTGAAAATTCACCCAAAAAAGTCCAATATCCAAGGCCCAAGAGCCAAGATCATGTTTAATAATAGGACATTGGATTTTGGATTTTGGACCTGCCGAAAGCACTATATCTTTGATCCCGCTTTAGGCAGTAGTGGGATCATCAGATGCTCTCCCGGAAAGATCTTTGAAGGACTACCACCACTTCTTACCCTGTCTATATTACCGGCCCTGACGCCGAACTTTCTGGATATCTCCCAGAGAGTGTCACCCTTTTTGACAATGTATTTTATCCAGTTGACCTCATTCAGGCTGGCCAGAGCCTGGTTGACCTTTTCCGGCTCAAGGATACAGGGTAAGCGGATAGAGTATCCACTGCGGGAAGGGGGCACGCGCTTGCGCAGAATGGATGGATTCATTGCGTAAATACTCTCCTGAGAGTACCCGATCTCCCGAGCAAGAGTTGGTATACTCACCCCTCCTGGAACTGTGACCCTGAAAAAATCCTCCTGGGGTCTGTAATCCGGGAAAATGCCATACCTCTCTGGCTCCATAGCTATGAGAAGCCCGGCGTAAAAAGCGGGCACGTAAATCCTGGTCTGACGGGGCAACGTCAGATTCTTGAATACGGGATCCAGTCCACGTTTTTTCGCACGCTTTATTGCCGTGCTGACACGCCCTTCTCCAGCGTTATAGGCTGCAAGAACCAGCTCCCAGTCGCCGAAACGCTCGTACAGGTATTTCAGGAAACGGGCGGCCCCTTCGGTACTTTTCTCGAAATCCAGTCTTTCGTCCACCCAGGAGTCAGTGCGTATGCCGAACCGGCTGGATGTCGCTCTTATGATCTGCCACATTCCAACCGCACCTGCATAACTTCTCGCTGTATTGTTATATCCGCTCTCGATTATACACAGATATACCAATTCAACAGGAAGTCCGTAACGCTCAAGGATCGGGATTAGATGCTGGATATAACGTGTCGATTCGGACAGGGCCAACTTGATATCTTCCCTTTTAATTGTGAGAAAGTGCTGGAGCTGTACCTTGACGCTCCTCGTATAAGCTTTATCGAGGGCCGCAGTAACCAGTGGACCGTCCTTGAAATAATTGGGTGCTGGCTGAGCTATCAGGGCGGAATCCACGGCCAGGTTTTTAATCCCACCTGCAACAAGTTTCGCCTGTGCTGCAGGTGGCATCTGCTGGAAAACCACTATAAAACTCAATGTTGCAGCAGCAAGCATTGTCGCCCAGGCAGCGGTTCTTGATTTATCCGTTTTTGACATGCTGTTTTTCGCACCCCTTTAGTTCGGTTTCAGGTTTCTAGTAATTTTGGTCCAAGAACCAATGTCCAAGATCCAAGATCAATATCTTAAGATCATTTCTCCACTTGTTACTCTTTAGATTCCAAAATACGGAAGAATTTCTTACCAACTTTGATAACTTTATCTTTCCCCGGGGTGACCAGATAGCCTGTATCAACAACTTTATTTTCCATTACTCTGACTGCACCACCTTTAATCAAACGTATCGCCTCTGATGAACTTGTATTTCTGAGAGAACTTACTACTTTAAATAGAGGCGCAGGTTCGCCGATCTCCCAGAAGTCAATCATTTCATCATCCGCGAGTTCTTCAAGGGATTTCCGTTCTGAGAAGAGTTTGTTGAAGTGCTCCTCTGCTCTTGTGGCGGATTTCCTGTCATAGTAGCGTTCTACTATCTCTCTGGCTAAAGAGCGCTTTGAGTCCATTGGGTGAACGTCACCCGATTCCATCTTCCCCTTGAGTTTTTCCAACTCATCTATGGTAATGGAACTCAGAAGTTCATAATATCTGAGCATCAGTTCATCTGAAATGGACATTATTTTACCGTAGATCTCCCCTGGCGGCTCCGTAACACCGATGGAATTATCGAAGGTCTTACTCATCTTCTGGACGCCGTCGGTACCCTCCAGCAAGGGCATCGTGATCACCACCTGAGGCTCCTGGCCAGAGCTTCTCATGAGATCCCTTCCCACCAGGAGGTTGAACATCTGGTCTGTGCCGCCCAACTCTACGTCCGCCTCAAGCACGACGGAATCATATCCCTGGATCAACGGATACAGGAATTCATGTATGCTTATGTGCCTATGTTCCGTGTAACGCCTTCTGAAATCGTCCCGCTCAAGCATCCTTGCAACGCTGTATTTGGCAGCCAGTTCGATCAGATCATGGGCGCTGAGTTTCTTCATCCATGAGCTGTTGAAGACCACTTCGGTCCTGTCGACATCCAGTATCTTGAAGGTCTGTTCCTGATATGTCTTTGCGTTTTCGAGGACTTTCTCTTCTGTGAGCGCTTTTCTTGTTTCAGAGCGGCCAGTGGGATCTCCGATCATTCCTGTATAATCCCCGATGAGGAATATCACATGGTGACCCAGATCCTGGAAGTGTCTCATTTTCTGAAGAAGGACCGTGTGCCCCAGGTGCAGGTCGGGTGCGGTCGGGTCGAAACCCGCCTTTATCCGCAGCGGCTCTCCGTCATCAAGGGATCTGGTCAGTTTGCTTTTCATCTCCTCCTCGGAGATGAAATCCACGACACCCCTCTTTATTACTTCCATCTGTCTTTTTAGCTCGGTTTTCTGATTCATCTTCCTCAAGACCCTTGATAATCTATTCAGCTAAAATTGATGACTTCGCAAAAAGTCATCAACGCGCTCATTGAGGGCGCCCAAATCAATGACTTGCATTGCAAGTCATTGATTTGAGAGGAAAGAGAAAATGACACTTTTCGCTTTCCGACAAGTAAAAAGCCATGGATGGACTTTTTACGGCACTGTCATAGCTCTGTTCGCAAGATCTATGGCAACTCCCTCCAGAAGCCCCCAATCGCTGACTAGCAACTCTTGATAACCCCAGTGATCCATAAACTGCAGCAGCATAAGGATGCCAGCCACTATAAGATCCTCCCTTCCCTTTTCCATGCCCGGGAGGTCCAGTCGTCTTTTTGATCTCATTCCCAGGAGAATACCAGCCAGTTCATCCAGACGGTTGAAGGTAAGGACGTGACCATTTACCAGAGTAGGGTCGTATTCGTCAATGCCTAAATCGAGGGCCGCCAGAGTTGTTGGAGTACCCGCCGTGCCGACGAAGGTCCCGCCACCTTCGGTCATCTCCTGGATCAACACGCTTACACTCTGCTTAAGTCTCTGAATTTCGGCTTCCGCAGGGGGATCGGTTTGAAGATATTTCTCGGTCAGATGCACAACTCCAGCATCCAGGCTCGTTGTCCAGACAACAGAACCGCTTTTCAGGCGTACGATCTCTGTACTTCCGCCTCCAATATCCACAACGATACCGTTCTCGACAGGCCCTATACCCCCCTGCACTCCCAGGGCCGTCAGATGAGCCTCTCTTTCACCGGTTATCACTTCCACCGGGAATCCGAGGAGGCTTTCGGCTTCATCCATGAAATTTCCCGCAGAATCTCCCTCCCTTACAGCGCTCGTTGCCACAGCAGCTGCATGGTTCACTCCTGCCTCTCTTATTCGTATCGAGAACTCTTTCAGTACCCTGAGAGCCCTATTCACCGGTTCACGCTGCAGTTTGCCGGAATCACGAAGGCCCTCTCCGAGCCTTACGATCTCCCTGAATATCTGAATGGGTTTAATTCCGTTTAAAGACACCTCAGCGATAAGGCATCTGATCGTATTTGTTCCTATGTCGATGGAAGCTACTTTAATTTTTCCGTCCCCGATCTTCGCTTGTTGGCAGGGTCGTAAAAAGTCCATTCATGGCTTTTTGCGACCCTGCCAATATTGATGAGTTCTTGCGAAGTCATCAAAGTTGGAATAGCCTACCCTATTGTGGGTTCAATGTTCAACAACGCCTCTGGCGTGGCAGGCGTTTAACGGTAAATAGGAGCATTAGAAATTAGATATTAGAAGTTGTTGGTTGAAGATTGTTAATAATTACTTACCAGAAACTAGAAACTCGGAACCTGGTTATTCGTTATTATTAATAATTGTACCCGTAAGCTCGTCCACAGAATCCCATACCAGCTTTAATAGTTCCCGCTGAATCTTAAGCGCTATCGCGGGCTCCTCTTCCATGAACTTTTCGAAATCTGAAACTTTTACAACCAGCATTTTTGTTGGTTCTACAACACGGGCAGACACCACACTGAGGTGCTTCGGACCCAGCAGAGCCCACTCACCGAACGATTCACCATCCACAAGTGTAAGTACGTCCTCAGAATTTCTGCCGGCAATTGATATCTGAACTTCTCCCTCATCGATCAGATAAAATGATTCGCTCTTCATATTCTCAGCCAGGAGAACGGTGTCTGGTGAACATTCTTCTTCGGAAACTATTCGTGAAAAGAGAGCCAGCTCCTTGTCGGAGAGATTGGAAAATACAGGGCTGCTTTTCAAAGGTTTGATCTTTGCCATATTTTATCCTGTTTTGGCTTTTTCGGGCAGAATGTCAGTTTCTTAAGTATTAGTATAACTTTTCCCGATATCTAATGCCAGCCCTCCGTGTCACATAAGTGGATCCAAAGTCTAAAATCCAAGATCCAAGGTCGAACAAGCTCAGGCATTAACGCAGAGGGCCGCGGGGAGGGCTATTCAGCCCTACCGCAGGGAACCGCTGGGGAAACCAACAAGCAATAAATCTTTTCCTGGTAAACACCTACAACATAAAAGAGGAAGAGTTGCTAGTAATTGATAGTATGATTGAAGCCAAACTCGTGCTTTTCTCTGCGGCCCCCTGCGGTCCACCCGGATGGGTGGCCTGCGCAACCCTGCGTTAAAGCTCTTATCGTTTTTCATAGCTCTAATGCTCTAAATTACGTTAATATTATACATTAATATACACACGTATCTATTTTAAATACTTCAGATATTCGTTCTTGAGATTTATATAGTGCTCTGCAGTCCTATTTATCAGCTCGAACTCTTCGTCCTTTAAGGGTCGTACTACCTTTGCAGGTATTCCCAGGGCCAGGTGACCCCCTGGAATACGCGTTCCCGGTGAAACAACGGCCCCGGCTCCAACAATGGACTCTTTCTCTATTACGGCACCGTCAAGGATCCTGGCACCTATGCCTATAAGGCAGCCGTCCATGACCTCGCAGCCGTGGAGAACGACCGAGTGTCCCCCGGTAACACCGTTGCCTATAAAAAGCGGGAACTTTTTTGAAGTAACATGCAGAACGGAGCCATCCTGGATGTTGGTTCTTTCCCCTACCCTGATATAGTTTACATCCCCCCTGACAGTTACGTTAAACCAGAAGCTTGAATCGTCCCCCACAATAATATCTCCTATCAGGCAGGCAGTGGGGGCCAGAAAAACCCCCTTACCCAGTTGGGGCAGTATACCTCCGTATGGAAGAATCCTCTTTTGCAATATCACAGTCCCAGGTCTGCGGCAATTCCCTTGCATGCGTTCAAGCTTATCTCCAGAAACTCCTCAAGATCGAGGCCCAGTTCCCCGCAGGCCCTGATCTGTTCCCTGTCTGCGCCCTTAGCAAAATGCTTCTCCTTGAATCTTTTTCTCAGGCTTTTAAGCTTGACCGGTTCCAGTTTTTTTTCAGGTCTGATCAGAGCTGCGGCCACTATCAGACCGGTGATTGGATCTGCACAGTAAAGAGCCTTGTCCATGAGAGTTACCCTCTCCCTGTGTCCGGCGTGGGAGACAATAGCGTTCAAAAGTTCCTCGTCGATACCCTTTTCCCTCAGAATCTCCGATGTCACATATCCGTGGCGGGGAAAATCATCAACAGTCTCATTATAATCGAGATCGTGTACGAGTCCCGCAAAGCCCCATACATCAGGATCCTCGCCAAAATGTTGGGCTAGAGCTCTCATTACGGCCTCAGTTGCAAGCATATGCTTGATCAAGTTGGGCTCTTTAACTCTGGTTTTGATCAGATCCAGGGCTTCGTTCCTGTTCATATCTCACCTCTTGTTCAGCTGTGCTTTGATGGTTTTAAGTGCAGTCGAATGCATTCAAGATGTGCATTTTACAGCATTCCTCACCCACTGCCACCTTATCCTAAGCATCATGTTCTCTACAGCAAAATGGAATCACGCCAAAATGACATAACCCCACAAAACTTTCAAGGGAAGCAAAAGATAATATGGTCCATACTAAAAAATTGGACTTTCCACAGCATAGTGGTACTAATGTTGGTTGGTTTAGAATTCGATAATCGAAGTTGGATTGTGATGATCCAAGATCCAAAGTCCAAGATCCAGGATCAACGTTGGACATTGGTCGTTGGACGGTTTTTAAAATTGACAAAAATATCGAATGTAAAAAAGAATGCCTGGTTAATACTCCCCATTGGCGCTGCCGTTTTTATAGGGATCTTTGTGGGGCTCCTCCTCGCATTGACACAGGACCTGCCCCAAGTGGAATCACTCCAGGCGTATGAGCCCAGCGCAGTAACGACAATAGTATCCGATGATGGAAAGCCTATCAAATCCCTGTTTGTCGAACGAAGGATCCCTGTTCCCATGGAAAGGATCCCGCAGCATCTCATCCAGGCCATAATCGCGGTGGAGGATTCACGCTTTTACAGTCATTTCGGACTTGATTTCATAGGAATAGCCAGGGCCCTGTGGACGGATATAACAACTATGAGCATGGCACAGGGAGGCAGTACGCTGACACAACAGCTGGCAAAGGTGCTGTTTCTGACCTCGGAAAAGACCCTTGTTCGAAAACTGAAGGAGGCTGTGCTTGCTATCAACATTGAGCGACGCTACTCCAAAGAAGAAATCCTCCACATGTATCTGAACCAGATCTACCTCGGTGAGGGGGCCTACGGTGTGGAAGCCGCAGCCAGAACCTATTTCGCCAGGAGCGTCTTTGAACTCAATCTGGCTGAGAGCGCCATGATAGCTGGACTTCCAAGATCACCGTCTGCATATTCACCTATCGCCAACCCTGACCGCGCTCTGGTCAGGATGCGCATAGTTCTGAAGCGATTGCTGGATGAAGGGTATATTACAGAGGCTAAATTTCAGGATGCGTCCGCAGGCTTCTTCCTTGACCTTGCCATTTCGGCAGGTGACCCCGCTCCCTACTTCACCGAGCTGGTACGCCAACAGCTGGAAAAACAGATCAGCCCGAACCTCCTTTACAAGGGTGGCCTGAGAATTGAGACGACCCTGAACAGACAGATGCAGGCTTCGGCAACCAACGCAATGCAGGTAGGCCTTACGGCCTACGAAAAAAGGCGCTCTGAACCCATCGATTCAGATCCTGTTCAGATGGCTCTACTGGCACTTGACCCTGCATCCGGAGAGATAAAGGCGCTCATCGGAGGGAGGGACTTTTTCTCCTCACCCTTTAACAGGGCGACACAGGCAAAAAGACAGCCGGGATCAGCCTTTAAACCCATACTCTACGCGGCAGCTCTCTCCTCAGGCTTCACTCCCGCTGAGATAGTGAGCGATATTCGGCAGGAGATCTTCCTTCCGGGCCAATCAGATCCCTGGATACCAGTGAACTACTCTGGCAAATATTCCGGACCCGTCACTATCAGAACAGCTCTGGAGAAATCCCTGAACGCCGCATCGGTGGATCTCCTGATGCGTATGGGCTATCAACCTGTATTGGATACTGCCCAAAAGCTTGGTATTACAACAGCCCTGAAACCCTATCCGTCTCTTGCTCTCGGAACCTTTGACGTAACGCTCAAAGAGATGGTTTCAGCCTACGGCATTTTCGCCAACGGGGGGATCCACGCCAAACCGAAGCTTATCAGGAGGGTGCTCGACCGTGAAGGCCGCATGATCTGGGAGTCACCATCTCACCTGACTGACGTTCTCTCGCCTATGATCGCCTACCAGATGACCAACCTCCTGGAAGGTGTCGTCCAGAGAGGAACAGGGCGCCGGGCCAGGGTCCTTGGAAGACCCACGGCGGGCAAGACGGGGACTACGGACGATTACCGGGATGCCTGGTTCATCGGGTATGTACCCGGTCTGGCGGCCGGAGTATGGGTGGGTTACGATCTCCCAAAGACTCTCGGAGAAGGCGAGGCAGGCTCCGTTGCAGCGCTGCCCATCTGGATCGAATTCATGAAAGGCGCACTGGAGGGAATTCCGCCGTCAGACTTCCCTGTCGCACAAGGGATAGAGCTTGCAGAGGTGGATCCTACCACGGGACTCCTTGCAGGCCCTCTCTGCCCCGACCGGGTAGTAGAGGCTTTTCTCCCGGGAACCACTCCAAGTGAGATTTGCAGCCCGGAACTGGAGAAGACCTTGACAGAGACCTCACCCGATTGATAGCGATACTGGATGGTTCAACGTTTAAGGTTCAAAGTTCAAAGTCAATGAATTCAAAATAAAATCAAAAACGCCTTTGGCATACTAGAACTTGTTCAGTAACATTTCTAAAAACTTGATGGCAATCAATACGTTCCCTTTGACTCTATGTTACCATTTAGTAAAATTCTATATTCGCACTTTTTACTTAATGATTCTATTATACTGACGTTGAACGTTGAACCTTAAACGTTGAACATCTCTTTATACGGGGGCCACCACTATGAAAATAGATAAAAATGTCAAGATCCTTAAGCTACTCAAGGAAAGTCCCTACCTCATAGATGTCCTGGTTAATATCTCACCGGAATTCAGGAAGCTGCAGAACCCTATACTGAGAAAGACCATAGGCCGTCTGGCAGACCTGGAACATGCTTCCCAAATGAGTGGAGTGCCCTTCGAGGAACTCTCCGGGGCCATAGCAGATGCCATCGAAAAGGAGACGGGCAGCAGACCCGAGGTCGCCACTGAAGCTGACAGCAGGTCAAAGATCGAGGAACTCAAATCCATTATCAGGGAACTTCACGAGGGCAAAACACCGGAAGAGCAAAAGGAGAGGTTCGCCAAGCTCCTCTCCGAAGTAAGTCCTTCGGAAATAGCCCAGATGGAGCAATCACTCATCGTCGACGGGATGCCGGAAGAAGAGGTCAAGCGCCTGTGTGACGTTCACGTACAGGTTTTCACCGAGTCCCTGGAAACTCAGGAAAAGCTGGTGGTGCCACCCGGCCATCCGGTCCACACCTTCCAGCTCGAAAACAGGGCTATCGGAGGACTCGTTGACAGGGCGAGGTTCATCCTCGACGATCTCGGAACGCCTCCAGATGACGAAACACAGGGAAAATGGGGCGTTGAGCTTGAGGGGCTGTTCGAACAGATATCAGCGATCGAAAAGCATTATCTAAGAAAGGAGAATCAGCTCTTTCCCGCTCTGGAAGATCACGAGATCTCCGGCCCCTCCAAGATCATGTGGGCAATACACGACGATATTCGGGATATGATGAAGAGCGTGAAAAAGGACCTTGTGTCAAAGGACTTCGACAGCGCTGTAGTAGATGGGATCGTTCTGACAACAGCAATATCGGACATGATCTACAAGGAGGAGAATATCCTCTTTCCCATGTGTCTTGAGACCCTGTCGGACTCCGATTGGACCCGAGTACATGAGGGCAGCGACGAGATAGGGTACACCCTCGTGGAGCCGGAGACCGGTTGGGTACCCGCAGAGGGGGCACTTGCCGAAGCGCCACCTGAGCGAAAGGGAGCAGGAGAAGCTCCTATATGGCTGAACACCGGCGGACTGACTCCCAAACAACTGGATCTGGTAATAAACAGCCTTCCCCTGGATATCACTTTCGTAGATGCCACGGACAGAGTCCAGTACTACTCGGACAGGGAGAGGATCTTTCCCCGCAGCCCCGGCATAATCGGCAGGTCCGTCCAGAACTGCCATCCACCCTCCAGTGTAAATATTGTTGAACAAATACTTGATGCCTTTAAATCAGGGGAAAAGGATTCCGCCGAGTTCTGGATACAGTCAGATGGAAAATTCATTCATATTCGTTACTTTGCCATAAGGGATGAAGATGGGATCTACGAAGGAACTTTAGAGGTAAGCCAGGAAGTGTCTGGTATAAGAAAACTTGATGGAGAGCGGCGTTTGCTGGATTGGTGAGGAATCCCGCTTTGTGGAATTCAGTTTCTGGTTTCTTGTTTCCCTTCGACAGGCTCAGGGCCCGAGCTTGCCGAGGGCTTGTTTCTAGAAGACTAACCACTAACCACCAACTTAATTAATTATCGATACAATTCAACCTCAAGTTTATTCAGCTCGCTTATGATCTGGATCCGCTCCTCTTTGAGATCCTCAATATCGAGATAGAATCTATCGGCGTTAATGGAGATCTCTTCAAGCTGCTTAACCAGGTCCAGAATCCCCCGCCGCTGGGCTTCCTGAGTGTAGTCTCTTCTCTTTTTCCTGAGGTCCCTGATCTTATCGCGCAACTCATCGATATTCTCATTCAGTTCCGCTATATCATTGTTTATTCTGTCAATCCTGTTCTGGGGCGGATTTGATCTTCTCCTGAGATCTTCCCTCTCATCGATAAGCTCGTTCCTCTCATCCACCAGATCATCCAGGTCATATCTATTTTGATCCAAATCATCATTGATCCTGGATACCCTCAGTTGGAGTTCACCTCTCTCTTTGGACAGCTCTCTGGTAAGTTCACGCCGGAACTTGTCTCGCCGGAACTCTAAAATAGCGATCTCCTCGTCAAGTTCATTCAAAGCGTATCTCAACCTCTCCCGTTTCGCTCGGAGTAATGCTCCCTTTAGCGCAGTCGCGCGGGCAGCAGAATCACTTCTCAGTTTTCGCGCTTTCTCCGGAGGCAGCTTGATCCTTATCACACCCATACCGATCATCATCCTCTCGAACGCCTTCTTTTCAAGGGGTGCGGACCAGAATCTGCCACTGAGGATCTCGAAGGGGTAGATCTCGGCAAAGACCTCGCCCGATTCGGACAGCAGCGCATAATTCATATCGGTTGTGATTCCGTCTTTTAACCCAACGGGTACTGAAACACTTCTGGTTTCTACGTTAATGAAGTCCACCCGGTACGTAGCTGCGGCAGGTTTTACTGCCAATTCCTGTGAAAGGGCAAAGCAGGGCAAGGCAATGGTTATGACTACTGCGAGTACCTGAAGGTATCTATACATGTCTAGTGTTCATCAGTTGTACGAGTCCCACCTGATATCCATAAGTCACAGGGGACGATGGTCAGCACTCCGGATCACTGATGGGGTCGCAAAAAGTCCGTGATCTGCTTTTTGCTCATCGGGAAGCGAAAAGCGTCGTTTCCGCTTCCCTCACGGATCAATGACTCAAGGTTTATGTCATTGATTTGGGCGCCCTTCACCGAACCATATGAACTTCTGTTACGGACTATTCCTGGCTGGCAGCATCTGGCCGGCGCAAGCGGTCGAACTGCCTGGAAATGAAACCCTTAAACGATACGGTCTCGCTCAGGGAGTATAGAACCGGCACGATGATCAGAGTTAGAAGAGTTGCCACAGCCAGGCCAAAAATAATTGCAGTGGCCATGGGAGCCCACCACTGAGCCGATTCGCCACCAATCTGCAAGCTGAAGGACCTGAAATCGAAGCTGATTCCGAGGCCCATGGGTGTGAGTCCGAGTATCGTGGTGATAGCCGTCAACATGACCGGTCTGAAACGGACCGTTCCGGCCTTTATCAGCGCTTCAGTGAGTTCCATTCCCCTCTTCCTGAGAAGGTTGATGTAGTCGATGAGGACAATAGCGTTGTTAACAACCACTCCGGCAAGGGAGATGACCCCTATACCGGTCATTATGATGCTGAAGGGCATTCCGGTGATCATCAATCCCATGAATACACCCATGAGGGAAAGGATAACTGCAGAAATAACTATAAATGACTGTGCCAGAGAATTGAACTGGGTAAGCAACACCAGGAAAATAAGGAAAACAGCTATCAAAAATGCCTTACCCAGGAAGGCTGACGATCTCTGCTGCTCCTCAAAATCGCCGCCATAGGTAATGAAGTAACCGGCTGGAAGGTCCATCTTTGCAAGACGCGCTCTGATATCCTGCATTATCTCCAGGGTACTGCGCCCAGAATTAAAGCCGATGATCCTTATGAGCCTCTTCTGATCGAGATGCCTGATAGCTCCGAAGCCTGTTCGCATCTCAAGGGTGGCAATCGTCGAAAGAGGCACCGGATTCCCCATCTGATTGGGTATCAGTAGACTCTCTATCTGAGAAAGTGTCTTCCTGTACCTCTCCGGAAGCCTCGCGATGATGTCATACTCGTCCTTACCCTCCCTGTAGTCCCCTATCTTCCAGCCATTTACCGCGGCCTTCACTGTATTGGAAATTTCTATCGTGGACAGGCCCATAAGAGAAGCCTTCTCCCGGTCAACGTGAATGGCGATTTCCGGCTTTGCCCGTGACAGGTCATCTTCAACATCTACCAGCCCATCGATGTCGCTAATCTCATCTTTTATCTCCGAGATGAGTGCCGTGAGGACATCAACGTCCTCCCCCTTGATCTTTATTACAACCGGTGCCTCAACCGGCGGTCCCATGCGCTCTTTTTCCACCTTGATATCGGCGCCTGTGATCCGCACTAAGGACTCCCTTATGCGGTCTACAACTATATTTGACCTTTCACTCCTGTCCTCCCGCTCCACAAATTCCACCGAAACCTGGGAGCGCCTCGATTCACGTGCACTGCCCCAGCCTGATCCTACGCCTACATGTCCGGTGACGTACTTAAGGTCTTTTTCCCGGGACACAATACGCTCCACTTCCCGTGTCAGAGAGTCGGTTGTGTCAAGGTTTGTACCCTGCGGCGCCTTTATGGAGACCATTCCCCTGTTGGTATCGGTTTCGGGGAACAGCTCCGTCTCTGGATCGCTGGCTACATAAACGCCCATGGTGGTTATCAGAAGACCTACGGCGAAAGCAACTGATAGCATGCGGTGCCTGAGAGAGAGCGTAAGCAGCTTTCTGTATGCCCCTACCAGTTTCGATTCCTCTTTTTCATCCATCTTCTTACCAGTGGCTCTTAAATAAACAGAGCAGACCACTGGATTGATCACCAAAGCGACAAAGAGAGAGGCGGAAAGAACTATTATCAGGGTCATGGGTAAGAACTTCATGAACTCACCCATGATGTCGGGCCAGAACAACATGGGCCCAAAGGCACACAGGGTAGTTATTGTGGAGGCTATTACCGGCCAACCGACCTCGGAGGCAGCTGTTTTTGAGGCTTCGACGCGCGGCATCCCTTCCTCCATATGCCTGTAGATGTTCTCAACAATAACGATAGCGTTATCTACCAGCATGCCCAGGGCAATTATAAGAGAGAACAGAACAACCATATTGAGGGTTATACCCAAGGCCTGTAGCACCGCAAAAGATATGAGCATTGAAAAGGGTATTGCAAGGGCAACGAAAAAAGCGCTCCTGATACCCAGGAACATGAACAATACGGCGAGGACGAGAACCAGGCCGGTCAATATGCTGTTCTCAAGTTCTTTGACTATCCGGCGGATGTCTTTGGATTCATTGAGGGTAACAGTGAAGTTAACGCTTGAGGGCAGCTTAGGTTTAACTGCTTCGAGTAGAGCGAACACCTGGTCTGATACCGCGATGATATTCTCGCCGGTGCGTTTTTTTATTGAAAGGGACACGCTTGGGCGGCCGTTGATCCGCGCATAGCTTTTCGGATCTTCGAAGGTATCCCGGATCACCGCCACATCCTTGAGATAGATAGGCCTGTTGTTCCTGGTTACGATCACCAGATTGTCTATCTCGGAAGGATCGGTGAACTCACCGGGGATCCGAAGCATATATTTGCCGCTGCCAAGATCTATACTTCCCCCCGGAACGTTTACGTTTTCCCTCTGTACGAGGGAGAGGATCTCGGTGAAGCTGAGCCGGTAGGCTGCCATGCGGTCGGGATCAAACTCCACACGGATCTCCCTCTTCCGGTCCCCTGTGACGTCTACTTCAAGCACACCAGGGATCTCCTCGATCCGGTCCTCCATCTCCTCGGCAATTTTTTTGAGGACGCGCTCACTCACATCCCCCGAAATAGCGACCATAAGTATTGGCCATTCAGACAGATTGATCTCGATGACGGCAGGATCGTTCTCCAGGTCTGCTGGAAGCTCTCCTTTTGCCTGATCAACCTTGTCCCGGACTCTCTGAAGCGCTTCATCAATATCCACATCGGGGATGAACTCCACCTCGATCATGGATGCGCCTTCCGCACTGACCGACCGTATCTCCTTTGTATCCTTTACCGCCCGGAGCTTGCGTTCAAGGGGCAGGGTAATGAGATTTTCAATGTCTTCCGAAGCGGCTCCCTCATAGGTGGTCTGGACCATGATAATGGGTATCGTTATATCCGGGTTTGATTCCCTCGGGAGTGTGATATAGCTGAACGATCCCATGATGAAGATGATAAGCATCAGGGCGAAAACTGTGCTGCGCCTCATTATAGCTGCATCGGTGATGAGCATGGTCTGTTATCCTTCTTTTTCCAGATCTTCTATCACGTTGACCGGCCCGCCATCACTCACCAGCTGATGACCCTTTATTATGAGGTTCTCACCCTGTCGTATTCCACCATGAACAACTACTTTGCCGTTGACTATGGGGCCAAGTCGCACTATCCGCTCCACAGCCGTTCCATCTTCCTCAACAAAAACCCGTTTCTCTCCGTCCCTGTCAATAATGGCATACAGCGGAACAGCGATAACATCATCAAGCACTCTCCTTACAAAACGAACACGAACTATCATTCCCGGCCGCAGCAGTCCTGTACTGTTGTCAATTTCGATCTTCGTTCTGTAGGTGCGGGTCATATCATCCGCCTGGTACGCCACGTAAATGATCTTTCCTTCCCTGCCCATACCGTCCGCCCGATTTATCCCGGCCGGAAACACTTCTACTTTCTGTCCCGCCTTGACAGCAGTTACATCTTTTTCCGGAACATCCACCAGCACCTTGAGGCGGCCTATCTGCACTACAATGGCAGCCGGCATGCCCACATTCCCATACTCCCCACGGTCCACCATCAACCTGTCCAGGATCCCTTCGATGGGAGTTGACAATGTGCATTTCTCAAGGGCGATAACCGATTGGTCCAGTGTTGCTTTCGCCGTTTCAAATTCCTTGAGTGCCTCATCACGATCCCTCTCGCTGATGAGTTCTTCAGCAAGAAGAGACTCTGCCCTTTCAAGGTTTTTCTTCTTGACCTCGTAATCCACACGGCTCCGGATCTCCCGGCTTTCAAGTACAGCACTGTCGATCCTGAGGATCGCCTCACTTTTCCTGAGACGACTACCCTCCTTCGGACCGATCCAGCGTATGGGTCCAGCCTGTTCCAGAGAGAGGGTCAGATTCTCCCAGGCCTCCAGTGAACCGGGAAGGGTAAAACTTTCTTCAACACTCTCGAGGGCTACAAGCTTCACAATGACATTGGTCGGTTTAAGTTCTACTTCAGTCTGTGCTAAAGCTTTATCCTCGGAAAGTTCCCTGGTACTTTTACCATTCCTGGCCATCAGGATACCCGCGATAACTATAACTGCAATGACAGCTGTGATTATCCATGCTTTTCTGGATGAGGGTTTCTTCATTTTACTGACCTCCCGGTCCATTATTGCTAGTGTCGTAAAAAGTGCATCCGTGGCTTTTTACTCCGCGGAAGGCGAAAAATGTCATTTTCACTTTCCTCACAGGATTTTGTTATTGTCGCAAAAAGTCCATGAGCGGCTTTTTGCTTCGCAGAGAGTGAAAAGCGTCGTTTTCCCTTCCCTCACGAATCCATAACAATATATTAAGGTTATGGATTCGGGCGCCCATGCTCGGGCGCGATTGTAATACTGTGCAAGTCATTGACTTGGGCGCCCCTCAACGGGCGCGTTGAATTTTTTTCAGACTCAATATTAATCGAATTTGAAAACGTCCATATTGAGGACACCGATGGAATAGAGTAGAGCTGCTCTGGCAGTCCTCATATTATACCTTTGGTTCACGGCAAGATTCTCAGACTCAGCAAGCCCGTCCTGGGCTACAAGCACATCAAGATCAGTGGCAGCGCCAAGGTCGAACTGGATCCTGGCCAGCCGATAATTCTCCCTGGCGTTGTCCAGACTTGAATCAACAAGATCCTTCTGGGCTTCTAACGACGCAAGCTCCCTGAAAGCTACTTCCACTTCCAGATCTGCCGCTTTAAGGCGCTTGGAGTGATCTTCTTGTGACTGCCTGACTTTAGAGAATGCCTCTTTAGTCTGAAGCCTGACCAGCCCGCCCTGGAAGAAAGGCCATTCGAAGTTGAGGGATACCTGTCTTTCCGGTACGGATGAGACCTGCTCCGAGTACTGCGTGTATGAAGCGGAAAGATCGATGTCCGGGTTTCCACCAGCCTTTACAAGATTGGCCTCCTGCTCGGTGAACCTAACCAGTTCCACGGACTGGGCCAGGTCCGGCCTGTTATCCCTTGCCTTTAACACGTATTCATCAAGTTCAAACCTGATCATTTCCACATCCGGGGGCTGTTTGACCTTCACCTGGCCTTCGACATCCAGCAACTGTGCAAGTCTTTTCTCTGCCAATAACAGATCCTTTTGAGCCACAACTCTATCCCTTTTTGCAGATGTTAGGGCAACCCTGGCAGTAAGGACATCTGTCTTGGCGACCTGGCCTATCTCAAATTTCGCCTGGGAAGACCGCAGTTGTTCTGTGACACGTGCAATTCTCTTATCTACCAGGACAAGGAACTCTTCAGCCGCAAGTACATCGTAGGTCTTGATGAGCAAGCTTAACAGGATATTCTGCTTGGCGAAGTTCAATCCGTATTCCGCAGCCGAAAACGAGATCTCAGCCCCCCTCTTCGCGGTCCAGACCCGGCCTCCGTTGTACAGGGTCTGGTTAAGCCTGAGTCCCCAGGATGTATTATCTAGTGTCGTACCGTCTTCATAATATTGCTTCGAGGCACCGGCTGTTGCAGTGAGTTTTGGAAAGAGGACTGTCATGGTCTGCTTTTTCAGGAGCCGCGCCTGCTCGAGATCTTCTGCGGCGATACGTATGTCATTGTTCGCCTCCAGAGCCTGACTGTAGGCCTGGCGAAGATCAAGGGTAACTGCGGCAGCAGTTGCCTTAACGGGGGCCAGTATCGTCCAAAGGACTGCGATTGTTAATAAAAGAGCTGATATCAAGCCCTGGCCGTTTCGTAAAAGTTGCTTTCGGGCTGTTACTTTAACCATTCCATGATCCTCCAGAACCACATAATATGGGTTGCTATTTGTGAGAGTTTCCCGTGGCCAGATTCTGACGCCAGAACTCCACAACCTCAGAAGTCAGATCCGGTACCTGCAACAGACCATGTGCCTGAGTGTGGTGGATCCCATTTATGAGGATGTACATGAGAAAGGAAGTCTTGTACGGGTCAACCTGGCGGATGCTTCCGTCTGCCTGTCCTCTCTCGATACAATTCTTTTTAATATCTATTATCTGACTCATGAGGTCGGCGAAGTGATCGTGCAGATCGCCGGGTTCATGCTGTAGAACCCTGGTCTCTCTGAAGGCCACCGTAATGGACTCTGTCCTCTCCGTCATGAAGTTAAGACTGAACCTCAGAATCCTCTCCAGTGCATCCCACCCTGTTCCGGGACCCTGCGCTGCCCCCCTGATCCCTTCGACGTATTCAGTGACCAACTCGTCGCAGATGGATATGAGAAGGTTCTCCTTATTTTTGAAATGGTGAAAAACGGTTCCCTGAGCCACCCCTGCCTTCCGGGCGATCTCCGAAGTCGCTGTTCCATTAAACCCCTGTTTCGCAAAAAGTTCTGTAGCGGCTGTTAATATCCTCTGTTTCCTCGACATTTCCCTGCTCCCCCCTAATTTTTTGGCCACCAGACTGACTGATTAGTCAGTCAACATACAGGAATAATTTCAATTGTCAACCCTTTTGCAATATTTATTGCGGGTCGGCTGTGACCGACGTTCAACGTTCAATGTTTAACGTTCAACGTCAGGTTAATATTCAAGATCCAGGATTGGTTACTCCTATACGTGGAGTCCGATTTCAATCCCAGGACCTGTGTCCCGAATAAAAGCCGCTGATACAGGCCAGCTGTTTTTCTGTTAATCTAATATCTATACTCACGGTGTAACGCTGAGAGGATTGAAACAAATAAACTAGGAAAATGCATAAAGACCATAAAGCCTGATGCAGCCCTGGGAACTGGAGGAATAAGGAGGAAGTTATGAAAAAGGAATATAGGCTTTCAACAAGATGTGTTCATGAAGGAGAGATGAAGGGAACTGAAGGAACACCACACACGCCCATTTATAATTCCACTACCTTCGGGTTCAGTTCCACGGCCGACCTCCTTGACGTGGTGGAAGGGAGGAAGGAGGGTAATCTATACACCCGTTACGGCCTAAACCCCACCATCAGGAGCCTGGAGGCAAAGCTTGCCACTCTTGAAAACGCAGAGTCCGCCCTGGTCTTCGCCTCGGGCATGGCTGCTGAAGCTGCCCTTTTCTTTGCCCATGGACGGGACGGGATAGTCTGTATCGGAAATGCATACGGCGGCACCCTTGAACTGCTCGCGGACCAACTCCCGCTAGTGGGTATTTCCACCTACCTTACTCTTGGAGGGGACGTTGACCAGCTTGAAGAAGTTATGAAAAACAAGCCCGGGCTGGTTTTTTTCGAAACACCTACTAACCCTACCATGGAGATTTTCGACATAAGAGCCATATCGGAGCTTGTCCACTCGTACGATGCAATAGTGGCCATAGACAATACATTTGCATCCCCGGTTAACCAGCTGGTTCTGGAACTGGGGGCAGATCTTGCGGTCCACAGTGCCACCAAATATCTCGGAGGCCACAGCGATATTACCGGCGGAGCTATTATGGGCCCGAAAGAACTCATCGAACCGATAATGGGCTGGCGCAAGAACCTTGGCCAGATGATGGCCCCGGAAACGGCTGCCCTTTTGGCAAGGAGCCTGCGAACGCTCCCGATCCGCGTTCGGCAGCAGAACGAAAATGCAGCAGCAGTTGCCGAGGTTATGGCAAAGCATCCCCGAATATCCCGTGTGCTCTACCCGGGGCTTGAAGGATTTCCTCAACACGAACTGGCAAAGTCGCAGATGTCCGGGTTCGGCGGAATGCTTACCCTGGAGGTTGACGGATCCGGTAAGGACGCAACCAAGGTAGTAGACAATCTTGAACTGATCCTCATCGCCCCCAGTCTCGGCGGAGTGGAGAGCCTTGCGACCCAGCCCATCACGACAACCCACCACGGACTGACTCCCGAGGAACGGGCAAAAAGGGGAATAACCGACCCGATGATTCGGTTCTCAATCGGCATGGAGGATCCCGTTGATCTCATCGCGGATTTGAATAATGCGCTGAGTAAAATATAGGGAGGAGGGAGAAGGGAGAAGGGAAGAGGAAAGAGGGTGGCCGGCCTATGGCCGGCGTCCAAGGTCCAACGTGAATAAAACAAGTATGGAACCTGGATCAACATCAACTAGAGTTATACTTTAGGTAATACCCATAACTGCCTATAATGTAAAAGCATATTACACCATTATGGCTCAAATTTGCAGCCTGAAATTGGCTGCAATGCGTTCAAAACTTTTATCCCTTTGTATTAAAACCAACCCAAAGATTTTTTCTACGGATCCCTGCGGTCAGGGCTGACTAGCCCTGCCTGCGGCCCCCTGCGTTAGAGGTTTTGTCTCCTTTAATAAATGAAATAGTACACCCTCCCCTTGTGTTCCCCTCCCGCCAGGGGAGGGGTGTAAACCCCCATACCCCCACACTCCCTTACCCGTAAACTCTGTGTTCTGGTGGTTCAAACCACGTTGGACTTTGGACATTGGACCTTGGACCGGCTCGCAGATCACTGCTCTGCGAGCTTGACCACTAATTCCGCTATTGCCATCGACGCCGTCAGGCCCGGCGATTCGATGCCGTAAAGGTTCACCAGACCGGCCACGCCATGGGTCTCATGACCATGGATCAAGAAGTCGGCAGCCTCTTCGTCAGGACCCACGATCTTTGCCCTTATGCCGGAATAATCCGGATTCAACCCTCCGTCTGGCAGACCCGGCCAGTACCTTCGTATCGATTCGTAGAAAGAATCGGCACGCACCGGGTCCACAGCATAGTCCACGGAATCAACCCACTCCGTATCAGGTCCGAAACGAACCTTGTCTGCAAGATCGCAGGTCAGGTGGATACCCAGGCCATCTTCGTCAGGAATGGGATATATCAGATGTTCAAAAGGGGCGGCGGCCGACAGGGCAAAGTAGCTGCCCTTGCAAATGTAGGATTGCGGGATACTTTCAGCCGGGATCCCCTTTATGGAACGGGCAACAGTTGGGGCGTGCATTCCCGCACAATTTATAACAGTCCGGCACAGGACGGTCATTGCCTCTGATCCGCCTACATCGAGAACTATTCCGCCGTCCGAGATGTGCCCGCTTTCTACCTTCGTACTCAATACCAGTTCAGCTCCGACATCCTTGCTATCTGCAAGGAACTCCTCCATGAGGTAATGGCTGTCGATGATTCCGGTGGAGGGTGACAGAAGGCCTGCTACGCAATTTAGCTTCGGCTCAATACTGACGGCTTCCTTATTTGTGAGCCAGGCCAGGTCATCTACACCGTTTCGTTCCGCCTGGAATCTGAGCCTTTCAAGTTCATGGATCTCGTCCTTGTCTGAAGCAACTATGATCTTACCTATCCGTTTGTGGTTGATCCCCCGCTCGGCACAATAATCGTATATCAGTTCTTTGCCCTTGACACACAACCTTGCCTTGTGGCTGCCGGGAGTGTAGTAGATTCCGGCGTGGATCACCTCGCTGTTCCTTGATGACGCTTCGTTGCCAATGCCCTCAGTAGCCTCGAGGATAAAAACCTCACGGCCCGATAGCGCCATTTCTCGAGCAACTGCAAGCCCTACAACACCGGCACCTATTATTACACAGTCGAGTTTGTCCATTTTGGGTAGTTCCAATAATCGTAATGCGTAATGCGTAATGCGTGATGCGTAATGAGTAAAACAGGCTATAAGCTATAGGCTAGGGGCTTTGGGCTTTGGGCTTTGGGCTTTGGGCTTTGGGCTAAAAAATAAGTGCATATAACTATTTTATCAATAAACAGAAGCTCACAACTCATAGCTCACAGCACAATGCTCTAATTTCTATTGTTCTAATGTTCTACTCCCGCACCCCCATATCCCCACACTCCGATACCCATTACCGTTTAACGCCTGGCCACGCCAGAGGCGTGGTTGGACGTTGGACATGGGACCTTGGACGCGGTCATGTTTTACATCCCCATCCATCCCGGGCTTCCCTCGGTGAGTAAAACACGCCTTCCCCCTCCCCTATCCCATACTGCAACGAGGCTGGCTTCGAAAACAACAAAATCCTGGTGAAAGGGTGCAACTGTCACACCGCCGAAGGTGTGGTTGTCGCCAAAGGCGACGTGGATCGTTCCCAGGATCTTTTCCGATTCCAATACATTATCCGGGCGGGTGGCACCTGGGTTGGTACCTATTCCAAGCTCAGCGATGTTCGTGTTGTTGGGATGGGCAGAAAAAAGATTATCCAACCACCTGACTTCCTCAGGTTCATCTCCCTCCACTGATATTGCCCTACCTTTCTTTACATTTATCGTCAAAGGCGATCTCAGCTTCGACACGTCGCTCCACTCCACCACCAGTTTACCCTCAGCCGTACCCTCAAGGGGTGCCAGGAAGACCTCTCCTGCAGGAAGGTTCCCGAAGGACCCCGGTACTTTGAGCATACCGTCGTCCGCTTTTACAGGACGTCCAGTTACACCCACCACCAGGTCTGTACCGTTAGGTGATTTTATCTCGCATTTATCTGCGCCTTCCATTGCCCTTGCCAGGGTCTGTGTAGATGCAGCCAGCTTTGTCCAGTCAATATCCATGCTGGTGAAGAACATTTCACGCTCAAATAACGGCATGCTTGCATACCTTGCATTACCAAAGGCGGTAAGCAGTTTTCTGAAGCCGGTGTGGCTGGTAGAGTAATGCGTCAAGGCAATAACTGTTTGGACAATTTCGTCTGTGATCTCCTCCGTTATGGCTCCTGCCCTCTCCATGTCCTTTTCATCGCCACTCTTTCTCAGGATCCTGCCCAGAACCCCACCCTCTTCCAGCTTCGTGACCCCGCTCTCGCCAAAGGCCGCTTCCCATGCCTCATAGGGCGGTTCCATGCCATGGCCCCCGGCAGGATTGAAGATCAGTGTTTCAGTCCTCGGATGTACCGTTTCAGCCAGGGAGGACAACTCTTCCACCAACTCTGCCGATCCGCCATCAGGTCCCCTGTCACCCAGCAGCAGCAGCCTCTCATCCTCTTTGAGCCCGAGGTTTACTTCAAGCAGAGACCTGAAGGCATTCAGAATGCTCTTGCTTCCCGGTGACATGCTATGCTCCTTTTTCGGGATCACGAAGACCCAACTGCTTGATCTTCCTGTGAAGATTGCTGCGCTCCAGACCCACCTGTCTGGATGTACGCGATATGTTCCAATCGTTGTCGGAGAGACGATCAAGGAAAAAGTCCTTTTCGAACTGTTTCTTGGCATGGCGGTAGTCTATTATACTTATTGCGGTGGAGCTGTCCTTTGGGCCCGGTTTCGGTTCCCTGACAGAAGCAGGGATCAGCTCCAGGTCAATCGTGTCACCTTCCACCAGAATGACAACTCTTTCAACAACGTTTTTCAACTCCCTTACATTACCGGGCCAGGAATAGGAAACCATTGCCTGAAGCGCCTTCGGTGAAAACTTTAGTTTCGGCTTGCTGTACTGGGTCCCGAATTCCCTTACGAAATCATTCACGAGCGGTGGAATGTCATCTCTTCTTTCTCTTAGTGGAGGCAGCAGAAACGGGAAAACGTTCAGCCGGAAGAAAAGGTCCTCCCTGAACCTCCCCTCGGCTATCTCTTCATCAAGGTTCTTGTTCGTGGCCGCTATGATTCGGACATCCACCTCCACAGACCTGCTGCCTCCGACCCTCTCGAAACTCCTTTCCTCCAGAACCCTGAGAATCTTGGCCTGAGTCGCCAGGCTCATATCCCCTATCTCGTCCAGAAAGAGAGTTCCGGTGTTGGAGAGGTCGAACTTACCCCGCTTCCTGGAGGTTGCGCCGGTGAACGCGCCCCTCTCATGTCCGAACAGCTCGCTTTCGATAAGGGTTTCAGGTATCGCAGCGCAGTTAACCGCAATGAAAGATGCTTGATTTCTCCTGGAGCGTTTATGTATGGCCCTGGCCAGGAGCTCCTTGCCGGTTCCGTTCTCACCAGTTATCAGAACCGATGCCTGTGTGGGAGCAACGATACTCACCTGTTCCATAATCCCCTTCATGACTTCAGATTCTCCCACAAACTCTGAAGTATCGTCATGGGTGCTCCTCAGGGCCCGGTTCTCCTCAACCAGGCTTCTCTGGCTGAGAGCGTTTCTGAGCACAAGGGCCAGGCGGTCTATGCTGAGGGGCTTTTCCAGGAAGTCATAGGCTCCCAGCTTTGTAGCCGTGACTGCCGTTTCAATAGTACCGTGACCCGACATTATTATCACTGGCAGGTCCTGATCAAGCTGCTTTATTCCCTTTAGAGCCTCGATACCGTCCATACCTGGCATCCAGATATCCAGGAGTACAGCATCCAGCTTTTCCGAGGCCACCCTTGCAAGAGCTTCCTCTCCTTCCTCAGACTCGATCACTGTATATCCTTCATCCTGAAGTATGGCCTTTACACTTGTTCTAATCCCGCTTTCATCATCTACAACAAGTATCAGCCCTTCGGTATTCTTCACGGCTACCACCTCCTTGACTAACTCCGAGGTCTCGGTTCAATATTCACCGGTATCTTGACAGTAAAAACGCTTCCCACGGGCATATTCATCTCATAGATAATCTCACCACCGTGTTCCTCAACTATCCTCTGGGTAATGGCCAGCCCGAGTCCGGTACCTTCCTTCTTGGTAGAAAAATAGGGTTCGAAGATCCGATCATAAAACTCCTCGTCAACACCCGTACCTTCATCTGAAACTGAAATGGAAACCGTACCCTCATCCACCAGGAGCTTCGTTGTAACACTTACTCCTCCCTCACCCCTGTCCTTCACGGCCTGATAAGCGTTCTCCAGCAAGTTTATCATCACCCTTCGCATATGCTCCCTGTCGTAACTGATCTCGGGAATGTCCGGTTCCAGATCCATCTCCAGGCCGTCCGCCAGCTCCTTCCTGCCCAAAAACAGGGTAGCTGCCTCCCGGATAGTCTCATTGATATTACTGGTTACAGGCTGCAGCACCGGAAGTCTGGCAAACCTTGAAAACTCGTCCACGAGACCCCTCATGCCTTCCACCTCGCGGATAATGGAATCCGTGCATTCGGTGAGCAGATCCTGTTTCTCACTCTCCAGTGTCCCTTCCAGACGCCTTCGGAGCCTTTCCGCGGAGAGCTTTATTGGCGTCAGGGGGTTTTTTATCTCATGAGCGATCCGTTTGGCTACTTCAGACCAGGCAGCTTTCTTCTGTGCATCCATCAGTTTCGTCATATCCTCCAGGACCATGACCGTTCCCAGCGGGCTTCCCTCAAGGTCGTCAAGTTTGCTGACGTTTATCAGAAGGACGAGGGGCCTTCCCTGTACTAGAATGGGGATCTCTCTTCTGACCGACCTTGCACCTACACCCTCCAGCTCCGCAAGCAGGCCCTCTATCAGTTTGAAGTGTTCGGGACTCAGCATTTTCGTATAAGACCTGCCGAGGATATCTTCCGATTTGACACCGAACATGATCTCGGCGGCATGGTTAAAGGTATTGACAAGGCCCTCCGGATCGATGGATACGACTCCGGTCCCAACGTTCCTCAGAACTGTCTCGATGTACCTCCGTCTCTCTTCGTTCTCAAAATAAGCCTGTTCCAGATCCTGGTGGGCCTTCTCCAGCTTCTGCCGTCCCGTCTGGAGTTCTTCGGTCATCCTGTTGAATGCCTCGATCAAAATCCCCACCTCGTCGTGTGACTCGCTCTTTATCCTTACAGACAAGTCCCCTGAAGCAACCTTTTCCGTGCCCTCTGCAAGCATCCCTATGGGGATTGTGATACCTCTTGCGAGATAGAACCCGAGCCACGTTGCTGAAAACAGGATAAGCATGGCAAGAACAAGGAGATAAACAACGTAATTCATTTTGATGGGACGTTTTTGCAGCTTCATCTCGGTATATCCCCGATAGGTGACCGCCAGACGATCCGCCTTCGATGAAATATCTTCAGGGAGATGAAGTGACACAACAATGGCGCCCTGTCCTTCAGGTGTCCTGACCGGGGCGGAGGCCTTGATAAACTCCCCTTTTTCCGCGCTTACAATACTGTCGACAACCCTGCCGACTATACCATTCTGCACCAGGCTGCCCCTGGGATCGGTGATCATCTGAGGGACCTGATCATCCCAGGACCGTGCCAGATGTTCACCCGTCGGACCGTATACCTCTACGGAGGAGAGGGCGTACTCCCGCCTCAAGCTCTCCACCTGGTCCTGAAACTCCTTCCCCTCAAGAGTTGTTCCCATCCTCTCGGATACTCTTTGGGCCATTGTCCTGGTCCTGTTGGTCAATGTGGAGTAGTAATTCTGGGTAATTGAAACCGCAGATTCCATTGCCTGTTCCACATCGAGATTGAACCAGAAGTCTATGCTGTCTGTGATAAAACCTCCGGCTACCGAAAACAGGAGGACTGTGGGGATCAGGGTGAAACCCACGAATATGAGAACCAGTTTCGTCCGTAGATGATACCCGAATACCTTCTGGCGACCCTCGTAAAACAGCTTGATCGCGTTTCTGGCAAGAAGGAAGATCAGAACAGTCAACAACAGGACGTTTATGTTGATAAGGAAAAAAACGAAAAGGTTTCCGCCCTTCGGAGCAGCCTGCTGGAGTTCCTTGTAGCGCCCACCGTAAAAAAGGACCACTATGATAGCCAGCATAAGAACAACAATTACTGTTGTTCTGGTTCTCGCATCCTTTATTCTGAAAGATGGGAGCCTCATATGGCGATCCTCAATATGTAAAGTCTACCTGGTTCCATGGAGTTTCCTTGTTGAAAATGGATGTAAAGAAAAAGAGGTATCCGAAAACCGACGGCAGCTCAGCCGATCTCAATGTGGCCATCACCCTTACCCTGTATCGTTTATCCTTTCTGATTTCCTTTAGTGGATAAAGAGGCCACCTGTAAATACCTTTCATCCAGGCCAGTGCTTCGGCCTCTTCCCTTGTGGTCTTTTCCAGAAGCTCCCCATAGCCCTCCCCTGTGAACTGGTAGATCTGCTTGACAGGATTGTACTGGAGGGTGTGTGTGAGCTTCTCGCTGCGAACCTTTTTTTCCCCGAAAATAGTTCCCTGCCTTGTCAGTTTTATCTTGTAACTGAACGTCAGAGGGACACCGCCCTTCAAGGCCTCCTTCATGAATTCGTCCAGTTCCGCTGACATAGTTGCGCTCAGAAGAACGTCACTCTTCCCTTTCACAAGGTGGATATCCTCTATAACCGGTGTTTCCTCAGCTGCGACAGGCATTGCAGTCGAAACTATTAAAAACGCCAGTAAAGCGATAACTAGTGCAGACAGGTTCTTTTTGGGGGTGTAAATAGCCATCGAGGCAGATTATAGCACCGCAGGGTATTACCTCAAGGAGAAAGTGTTGTATTTTTGCAACACAAAATAAACTTCCTCTTACCACGGAGACTCGGAGGACACAGAGGCTTGTGATAGGGAGAAGGAAGGAGTAACGACGTAACGGGGTATGGGGGTGTGGGAGTAGAACATTAGAGCATTAGTAATTGGATATTGAGTTATAGGCGCTGGACGTTAGGCTTTGGGCGCTGGGGTGAAAAGGGCAGGGTTGTTATACTTTTATTAGCCTATGGCCTACAGCCTATAGCCTGTTTCCACTCACCACGCATCACGGTAACTACATTCAAGCAAGTCATTCACCATCTAAATTAGCCAGTTTATCCTTAATCTTCTCAACGAAAGGCTCAACAGTAGAAAGATCCACTCGGTCGAACCCGAGAGGCTCCTTTCCTATCCGTTCATAGAAGGCAAGTATTCTGACCCTGTCTTCCTCGTTCAGGTCGTCCATTATCATCCTGCCGCTGAACACAGCCGTCACAGCGGGCTCTTTCGGCAGTAGAGATATGAGTTTCTCGAGATTGCGGGAACCACCTTTATCCGCCTCCGGGATCCACAGGTCATCTCCACATACTACAAATGCGCCTACAATCCTCTTTGCGAGGTCCGTCGCCCATGCTTCCAGAAAGCCCACCATCTCCGGCAGAACAGAATGCCCGTAGATCGGGCTCCCCAGAATTACAGGTTTTGATTCCGACCGCCCTTGAAAGTGCTCTGACCCCAAATCCTGAGCCCTCACAATACTGAAATCCAGTGCCCCCGCTATCCGACGGGCATATTCCTGTGTAGATCCATACCTGGAGGCGTATATCAAATTACCGTTAGATAATTTATCTATTTTACACATAGTTAGACCATATTATTAATGCATTTTCTTAAGCATGTAATAGTTCGCCGGACTGAAGTTCAACTCCTTTCAGAGTTCTATCCCCATATCTGAAAGTTCCCCTTCAATAAGATCAGTCCAACCTCTGTTTGCTGCAGGATTGGCCGGGCTGGGGTGGCTTATGCGCCCTGTTTGCACATCCAGGTTCGAAAGTGATTCTACACACCTGCTGTGAGCGAATGCTCCGATTCCGATCACATGTGATGGCAACATGTACCTCACAGTGCGCTCAAGGGCACCGTTGCACACGTCAAAGAGCTCCTTTTTACAGTGGACAGGTAGTTTGTCCGGAGTAATGTTACGTCCCGCTTCATCAAAGAAGATCAGTGGACAATAGTTAGCAACGAAGAACCGGTTAAAAAAAATCTCTGCACTTCCGTACTGATCCCTCGCCCACCCCCACAGGCGCTTTCCGCTGACTTCGCTTCGAGTACAATCAAACCCTGTCACCGGTCTTTTCGGATGTTCGGTTTCCGGTTTCCCGACATATCCGGTAATACCCATCCAGTCCCTGACAATGTTCACTTCACCGAAGGGGACACCGGTCTGGGCCATCCCCCATGGTCCGGGATTCATTCCAACCAGGACAATTTCCCTGGGAGGTTCGCTGTACTTCTTCAGATATTGCCGAGCTGGCCCTGCTGCATAAATCAGCGGATTGTATACGAACTTCACCTGATGGCCGAAATCGATTCCGGCAAGATCATTGAGCATTATCCTGTTAGTGCTGAAAATATCCATTGGAGAAAGATGAAAGTTTGTAGAGAATTATTAATTCAGGAACCTATCCGTCTGAAGATCCCGTCATACAAAAGGAGAAGGGGCGCCCGAATCCATAACCTGCAACGTGAGTTATGGATTCGTGAGGAAAGCGGAAACCACGCTTTTCGCTTTCCGCGGAGCAAAAAGCCACTCATGGACTTTTTGCGACTATACCAATACCCTAATCCACTTTCGTAAACGCTTTTTTCCCTGCTCCGCAGATCTCACATGTATCCGGCGCCTCCACCTCAACTGTGTTGCCGCAGACATCACAGACGTAATAGTCTACCTCCTCATTGTTTCCTATCTCTGCCAAAGCCTTTTCGTACAGTGCTGCATGGATCTTTTCTACTGCATTGGCGAAGGCGAAGCTTTTCAGTGCAGTAGCTTCCCCCTCGCTTTCCGCATTAATTATCATCTGGGGATACATGCTTGTGAATTCATGGGTTTCGCCATCGATGGCATCCCTGAGGTTATCCTCGGTACCAGCAACACCCTTCAGAGCTGCCAAATGGGCATGAGCATGGACCGTTTCTGCGTAGGCCGCTGCCCTGAAGAGCCTGGCAACCTGTGAAAATCCATCTTCTTCCGCCTTCTTCGCGTACGCCAGATACTTTCTGTTAGCCTGTGACTCGCCGGCAAAGGCTTCCTTTAGATTATCTTCAGTTTTCGACATCGAATTTTCTCCTCTCGATTTTAAGTGGAATAGATTTCCTCTTCATGTGTATTACGTACGTAAAGGATATCCCCGGGTGATGATAATTTCAAGCTGTGGTTGTTCGAAATTCGAGATTCGAGATTCGAGATTGGAAATTGAGTTATAGGCGCTGGGCGTTAGGCTCTGGGCGCTGGAGTGAAAAGGGCGGGGATATGGTACTTTTTTAACCTATGGCCTACAGCCTATAGCCTATAGCCTGTTTCCACTAATCACTCATCACGCATTACGATTCCGGATCTGGGATTTTGGACTTTGGACCGATATTAAATTGAATGTTAATTTTGAAATTTTACAAATAATGTGCGATTATGAAAATCCAACTTTTGAATCCCATAATTAACAAATCGGAAACTGTATTCTCATGGCAGACATCTGTCTGTTATTTTTGCTTATTAAACTGATGACTTCTTGCGAAGTTGTTGATTTGTGAGGAAAGTGAAAATGACATTTTCCACTTTCCGCGGAGTAAAAAGCAATGAATGGACTTTTTACGACCCTAACAAACCTGAAGAGAGTTCTACCTTGAAAACTGTAGTTGTTGTCGAACCTCTCGAATACTACCGCAGATTTCTTGCACTGTTCCTCTCGCGTCTCTCTTACAGACCGTTACTCGCATCTTCCGTAGGAGATGGTATGGGGTTGATCCGTCGCGAGATCCCGGACCTGATCATTCTGGGGGATGGCTTCGCCGATAACGGTGAACTTCAGCTCTGTCTTGTAGTCACAAACGATCCTCTCACCGCTGATATTCCAATTATAATGATCCATTCTGACAGCGGGGAGGATACAAGAAAGGCCGCCTTCACAAGCGGATGTGCTGATTATCTTGTCAAGCCCATGACAGCAAGAGCTCTTTTTGACAGTGTGGAGAAACTCATCGCCGACTTTGGGAGGGGACATATCAGATTACCTTTAAACGTCCCTTTCCAACTGGGCAGTTCAGCCTCAGGTTACAGTGTTTCATCTTTTAACTTCGGAGAGGGAGGTGCTTTTCTCGAGACTGACAGCATCCATCCACCTGGTACAGTCCTGGATCTCAGATTTTCACTGCCGGGGCTAGAGAGAAAATTTCACCTTGAGGGGGAAGTTATTTACTCTTCTGACAGCTCACCTGACGCTCCACAGGGAATGGGCGTCAAGTTTACTGGACTGGACACCGGCACCCAGACGCTTCTTTCCAACTATATGGAGCAACATCTTTCGGGATCGGTTTCACAACCAACTGATATTCCTGACTCAGCGTAGCAGAATTATTTTTCAGAAAATCGGACTGTTTCCAGACTAGTAAATTCTCAACATATCAGTACGCATGCCCATTATAAAAATAGTGATTTAAGGTATTCCCGGTTGAGCCGTGCGATAAACTTGACGTCGATTCCCTTGGGGCATGCCGCCTGGCATTCGTAGTGATTTGTGCAGCTGCCGAAACCACACTCCTCCATGGTAGCAATCATGTTATTAACGCGCTCTCTTGCCTCCACCTTTCCCTGGGGAAGTGCCGCCAGTTGGGCAACCTTGGCGCCTGTAAAAAGCATGGCAGCTCCATTGGGACAAGCCGCTGCACATGCCCCGCAGCCAATGCATTCGGCTGCGTCCATGGCATAATCCGCGTCCTCTTTGGAAATGAGTATGGAATTACCATCGGGTGCGGCACCCGTGTTTACGGAAACATAACCACCCGCCTCGATTATCCTGTCAAGGGCGCTTCGGTCAACCATGACATCTTTTAATATCGGGAATGCCTTTGCCTTCCAGGGTTCAATGTAAATCGTGTCACCGTCGCTGAATTTTCGCATGTGTAACTGACAGACTGTGGTCCTCTCCTGGCCCCCATGGGGAACCCCGTTGATCACCTGTGAACAGGTCCCGCAGATCCCCTCCCGGCAGTCGTGGTCGAACACTATCGGGTCCCTGTCCTCTTTAATAAGATCTTCATTTACCACATCGAGCATCTCCATAAAGGAGTGGTGCCCGGTTATGTCTCTTGCCTGGTAGGTTTCAAACCGGCCAGGTTTATCAGGCCCGGCCTGACGCCAGACAATCAGCTTCAGGGTCATCGTCCGGTGATCATTGTGAGCACTCATTATTTGTAACTCCTTACGGCTAGTTCGACACTCTCAAATTCCAACTGTTCCTTGTGCAGCACAGGCTCGTTACCTGTACCCGTAAATTCCCATGCCGAAGAGTAACTGAAATTCTCATCGTCACGCGTAGCCTCACCCTCCGGTGTCTGATACTCAACTCTGAAGTGGCCACCGCAGGACTCCTCCCTGTGGAGAGCGTCGCGGCATAAAAGCTCTGCAAATTCAATGAAATCGGCAACCCGACCGGCATTTTCAAGCTGCTGGTTTATCTCTGATCCGTTACCGGCAACCTTCACATTCTCCCAAAACTCCTGCCGTATGGCCGGGATCTTTTCAATGACCCCGGTAAGGCTTTCTTTGCTGCGGGCCATGCCTGCGTTTTCCCACATCAACGTACCCAGTTCCCGCATGAATTCCGTCACTGTCCGGCTCCCGTTAACACCCAGCAGTCTCTGAGCATCAGCCTTCACTTCCTCGATGGACGCAGAGCACTCGGGGCTTTCTTCTGCCAGCATGCCCGGAGTGGTCTGATCAAGGTAACCGGAGATGGTATACGGAATTACAAAATAACCGTCGGCAAGACCCTGCATGAGTGCGCTTGCTCCCAGCCTGTTCGCCCCGTGTACAGAATAATTGGCCTCGCCCAGCACAAAGAGTCCCGGAATATTGCTCATGAGATTGTAATCCACCCAGAGCCCGCCCATCGAGTAGTGAGGAGCAGGATAGATCCGCATAGGGACCTTGTAGCCGTTTTCGGCTGTGATCTGTTCGTACATCTCGAAGAGGTTACCGTACCTTTCACGGATCATATCCTCGCCAAGCCTCTGTATGGGATCACGGAAATCAAGGTATACACCCCGCCCGCCAGGCCCTACACCTCTCTCATCGTCGCACTGCTCTTTTGCCGCCCGGGAAGATATGTCCCGGGGGGCGAGGTTCCCGAAGCTCGGATATTTCCTCTCAAGAAAGTAGTCCCTGTCCTCTTCAGGGATCTCATTGGGCGGCCGCGTCTCACCACGGTTCTTCGGAACCCAGCATCTACCATCGTTCCTGAGCGACTCGGACATTAGGGTGAGTTTGGACTGGTAGTCCCCTGACTGGGGAATACATGTGGGGTGTATCTGCGTATAGCAGGGGTTGGCAAAATAGGCCCCTTTTCTGTGAGCCTTCCATATAGCTGTGACACTGCATCCCATGGCGTTGGTGGAGAGGTAGAATACATTTACATAACCGCCGGTACAGAGCAGGACCGCATCACCAACATGGCAGCGGATCTCACCCGTAACAAGATCCCTGAGCGTTATTCCCTTGGCTTCACCATCGACAACTACCAGGTCGAGCATCTCGGTACGTGGAAACATCTTAACCGATCCCGCCTTGACCTGGCGGGAAAGCGCCGAGTAGGCTCCCAGGAGCAGCTGCTGGCCTGTCTGACCCCTAGCGTAGAACGTCCTCGAAACCTGGGCGCCACCAAAGGACCGGTTGTCCAGATATCCCCCATAATCCCGGGCAAAGGGAACACCCTGAGCCGCACACTGGTCAATGATGTTGTTGCTCACCTGGGCCAGGCGCCATACATCGGCTTCTCTGGACCTGAAGTCGCCACCTTTTACCGTGTCGTAAAAGAGTCTCCTGATGCTGTCGTTATCGTTAGGGTAATTCTTTGCTGCGTTTATACCACCCTGAGCCGCAATGGAGTGAGCCCGGCGCGAGGAATCCTGGTAACAGAACGCCTCCACGTTATAGCCAAGTTCCCCAAGGCTTGCGGCAGCCGAAGCACCAGCCAGGCCGGTCCCGACTACAAGTATTTTGTACTTTCTCTTATTTGCCGGGTTAACAAGCTTCATCTCGAAGCGATGTTTATCCCAGGTATTTTCAATAGGTCCTGTTGGAGCTTTTCCGTCGAGTATCACTTTTATGCCCCCTATTTGGCCAGGATGCCTGCAAGAATAAGGATGGGGATCGCCCCGAACCCCACAAGGAAAAACACGGAGATCGCTTTGCTGAGCAGGTTAAATTTCGGCAGTGTTTTTTCATTATTCCATCCGATGCTTTGAAACAAGCTCTGAATGCCGTGACTCAGGTGGAGGAACAGTACAACCATGGCAAATATATATACTGCCGCAATCGCTGTGATCTTCATACTGCTCACCACCATGAGGAATACATCGAAGCGGTCCTGAGCATCAAAGGCCATGACCACGTCCGGTGTAACCCGGACGGTAAATTGAAGCAGGTGGTATACAATGAACGCCAGAAGCAACAGGCCTGTCCAGATCATGGTGTTGCTGGCAAAGGTTATCTTCAGCCTGTTTTTGACCGCGTACTTGCCAGGGCTGGCTCTCCAGTTCTTCCACGAGAGCACTACGCCCATGAATATGTGCAGACCGAGCACAGCTATCATGAATACACGAAATACCCACACAAAAGGTCCCAGATCCTGGAGATGCTCCGCGTATGAGTTGAGCCAGTCGGCTCCAACAAAAATTGTCGAATTGCCGAGCAGATGCGCGACGACGAACATAAGCATGAAGAACCCGCTTACCGCCATGAGGATTTTTCTGCCTACGGTACTCGTGAACAATGACATGGCCACCATTCCTTTTGTAATGTGGTTATTATAAGGGATCGTGTCAAAATCAGTTGGTTAACAATTACTAGTAACTCACTCCCACCTAACTTCCTTTATCAATGGTGTAGATAAAACCTCGATACCTCGACACTTCGATACATCGATACGCTTCTGTCACTCCTGTATATCGTTACCCTATCAGTTCATACCCAAGCTGGAGCGCTCTCTTGTTAAGATCCTCCGTGCCCTTGGGCACTCTGGACAGGACCGCTTTCAGAACGGAATCGAACGACACTTTCTCAGCAAGGTGCGCGATCACCCCCAGGGCCACGATATTAGCAACGAAAGTCTTGCCCACTTTCTCTTTCGCTGTGTCTATAATAGGCAAACTGTAAATAGTATAGTTTCCATCAGGCAATTCCTTCACCATCCGGGAATCGGCGATAATGATACCTTTCTCCTTAAGATCATCAGTGTATTTATCACAGGCCTCCTGTGTGAGACACAACAGCAGGTCGATCGCAGTAGCCTTGGGATAATCGATGTCGCTGTCCGAGATGATAACCTCTGACTTGCTTGCCCCTCCCCGCGCTTCAGGACCGTAGGACTGTGTTTGAACGGCATTAATCCCATCATACAGCGCCGCAGCTTCCGCAAGGATAACACCGGCCAGAACAAGGCCCTGCCCACCCGCACCACTCAATCTCACTTCATACCGGTCTGACATATCTGTCTCCTGTGATCAGGCTTAGTCGCTCACCTTTTCTATGATCTTGGCATACTCGTCACAGTACTCCGGTTTTTCATCCTGTCTGAAAACCCCCGTGACGATCTTGCCTTCAGCTTTTTCCGGCTTTTTATCAACAATTTTCTTGCCAACCGTGTTTCCCTTGAACCACAGCAGCATATCGGTTGCTGAGCCCAGCTTGTTTCTTCTGCCGTACGTCGTCGGGCACGTGCATAAGGCATCTATAACAGAAAACCCCCTGTGGGCTATGCCGTCCGCAATGAGCCTCGCCAGCGGGACAGAGTGATAAGCCGTGCCCCTTGCAACGTAGGATGCACCAGCTCCCATCGCCAGATCCACAACATCAAAAGCATAATCAGGATTTCCATATGGGGTCGTTGAAGCAAGCTTTCCATGGGGTGTTGTGGGAGAGAACTGACCGCCGGTCATTCCGTATATATTATTGTTGAATACTATAAGGGTAATGTTTATGTTTCTCCGGCAGGAATGGATGAAGTGGTTGCCACCGATCGCCAGGGCGTCTCCGTCTCCTGATACGACTATAACATCCATGGATGGCTTGGCCATCTTCACTCCAGTTGCGAAACCAAGGGCTCTGCCGTGGGTCGTGTGAAGAGTGTTGAAATCCACATAGCCGGGCATCCGGGATGCACAGCCGATCCCGGAAACGAGCACAGTGTTGTCCTTATCAAGCTGTTCCCTGTCGATCGCCCTTATTATGGATTTCATAACTATTCCGTGGGCACAACCCGGACACCAGATATGAGGAAGTTTACCCGGACGCATGTACTGACCATAATCGAAAGCCATTACGAAACCTCCCTGATCTTTTCCAGGATCTGGTCTGGTGTAATAGGTTCACCGTCCACCCTATTGACCCCTATTACCTCAGTCTTGCCTTCCGCAGAGCGCTCAACTTCCTCGATCATCTGTCCGAGGTTCATCTCCGGCACTATTATCAGATCTAACTTGTCTGCCATCTCATTCACTACATGGGAGGGGAATGGCCAGAGAGTAATGAGCCTTAGAAAATCTACACTGGTTCCACCTTCCCCGGCCATGGCGATGGCTGATCTCGTTGATCTTGCGGATGATCCAAAGGAAATGACCCCCACCTTCGAACCTTTCTTTTCCATGTATTCATACTTTTCAATGATATCCAGGTTCTCGGTTATCTTCGCCATAAGACGTCTTCCCTCGGGCTCGACCAGGGAAGGGACATTCGTGGGAAAACCTGTTTCGTCATGGTTCAGCCCGGTAACATGGAATCTGTAACCTGAACCGAAATCGGCCATGGGTGGAATGATCCCTTCCGATATATCGTAAGGTTTGTACTCCTCAGGTGGTACGGTGGGCCGGGGTCGGTCCCAGATCTCGATCTCACCTTCTGCGGGAATCGTGAATTTCTCCCGCATGTGTCCAATAATTTCATCTGTGAGCAGAATGACGGGCGTCCTCAGTCTTTCGGCCAGGTTAAACGCCCTGACCGTTTCAGTGAAAATTTCCTGCACCGAATCGGGTACCAAAGCGATAGCCGGATGGTCCCCATGAGTACCCCATCTCGCCTGCATGACATCCGACTGGCTGGGGCCAGTAGGCAAACCAGTGCTTGGCCCGCCTCTCATGACGTTGACGATAACGCATGGAACCTCTGTTATGCACGCGAACCCCAGATTTTCCAGCTTAAGCGACATTCCCGGACCGCTCGTTGCGGTAATGCATTTGGCGCCAGTAAGGGATGCGCCTATCACAGCCGCCATGGCGGCTATCTCGTCTTCCATCTGTATGAAGGCACCGCCCTGCTTTGGAAGCCGTCTGGCCAGGAACTCCGCCACTTCCGTAGAAGGTGTAATGGGATACCCTGCAAAAAAATTGCAGCCTGCGTAGAGGGCGCCCTCGGCACAGGCCTCATTGCCCTGGTAGAACACCACCTTCTCGCTCATTTTGCTTTCCCCTTCTTACCTGATTGGTGAATTTCAATGGCAAAATCCGGGCAACTGTTCTCACAGAGCATGCATTCGGTACACGCCTCGATATCAACAACACAGACTTTAAAGTCCTTCATATCAAGAACCGCTGCGGGACAGACTTTGACACATATGTCGCAACCTTTGCAGTAACGGGGAATGATGACTATCTTTCTCTCCCCGTACCGGGCGACAACAGTCTCTTCCTTGCGGGCTGTTTCAGCCATATAAACCTCCTGTCAGCGCCCCAGGACCTGGGCAACGGCAGAACCGATCTCCGCAGGACTGGAGCTCACTGTAACTCCTGCCTCTTCGAGGGCAGCAACCTTCTCGGCAGCCGTCCCCTTACCTCCAGCTATGATAGCACCTGCGTGACCCATCCTCTTTCCAGGCGGAGCAGTCTGCCCGGCGATAAACGACACAACGGGTTTCTTGTAGTGCTTCTTGATGTATTCGGCAGCCTCCTCTTCAGCAGAGCCGCCTATTTCTCCGATGAGCACAACAGCCTCAGTGTCGTCATCCTCGCCAAAGAGCTTCAAAAGATCCAGGAAAGTACTGCCTATTACCGGATCACCACCGATCCCAATACAGGTACTCTGTCCAATACCCATTTCTGTGAGTTGTCCCACTGCTTCGTAGGTCAGTGTTCCGCTCCTTGAAATAACACCTACAGAACCTTCCTTGTGAATGAATCCCGGCATGATACCCATCTTGCATTCACCGGGAGTTATGACACCTGGACAGTTCGGGCCCACAAGCTTCGTATCCATTCCAGCAAGTGTATCCTTGACCTTCACCATATCAATAGTGGGAAGCCCTTCAGTTATACAGACCACTACTTCAATACCGGCATGGGCTGCTTCGAGGATGGCATCTCCCGCAAAAGGGGGTGGAACGAATATCAGGGACGCATTGGCTCCCTCGTTCTGAACGGCCTGTCCAACTGTATCGAAAACGGGTATCTGGTCCATGTTCTGACCTCCCTTTCCGGGAGTAACACCTGCCACAACATTAGTTCCATACTCGACACACTGGCGCGTGTGGAATGTCCCTTCACGGCCTGTGATCCCCTGCACCACAACTCTGGTTTCGCTGTTGACCAGGATGCTCATCACTCACCTCCCGCAGCTGTAGCTGCCGCCACAGATTTTTCAGCTGCTGCTTTCAGCCCCTTGGCTGTTTCAAACTTCAATCCTGATTCATCAATCAACCGCATGCCTTCATCGGCATTAGTACCTTCAAGTCTGACAATAACTGGGGTCTTCAGGTCCAATGCTTTGGCTGCGTTTATTACGCCCTGCGCTACGATATCGCACCTGACTATACCTCCGAATATGTTTACAAGGACAGCTTTTACATTATCGTCAGCCAGGATGATCTTGAAAGCATTCGTAACGGATTCTTCATTGGCACCGCCCCCTACATCCAGGAAGTTGGCAGGTTCACCTCCGGCCAGCTTGATGATATCCATAGTAGCCATTGCGAGACCAGCGCCGTTCACCATACAACCTACGTTACCGTCCAGTTTTATGTAGGATAACCCGTGTTCGGATGCTTCGATCTCAAGGGGCTCTTCCTCACCAAGATCTCTCAACTCAGTCACAGCTTCTTGACGGTACAGAGCATTGTCATCGAAGTTAAGCTTGGCATCCAGAGCTATCACCGCGCCATCTTCTGTCGTGATCAGCGGGTTGATCTCCGCAATGGAACAATCCTTGTCCACAAAGAGCCTGTAGAGCTTAAGTATAAAGGAGGCCGCGGCAAAAGCTGTTTTGTCCTTGAGCCCCAGGCCGAAAGCCAGGTTCCTGGCCTGGTACGGCATGAGTCCCATATTCGGGTCGGCAAACTCTTTCAGGATCTTTTCAGGTGTCTCGGCGGCCACAGTCTCAATTTCTACACCGCCTTCCGTGCAGGCCATCACTACAACACGTTCTGTTGCTCTGTCGATCACCATCCCGAGGTAGAGTTCCGACGCTATCGCCACTGCCCCCTCAACAAGGACCTGATTTACAACACTGCCCCCCGGGCCAGTCTGGTAGGTAACCAGCGTTTTGCCCAGAAGACTATCGGCGACTTCCGCTGCCTCAGCAGGTGTATCCACCAGTTTAACACCGCCGGCCTTACCTCTTCCGCCAGCGTGTATCTGTGCCTTGACAACTACTTTTGTTCCAATGGATTCGGCTATGGTTGCAGCCGCCTCTGAGGTAGTCGCAACTCCTCCCTCAGGTACGGGAACGCCGTACTGTTTGAGTAACTCCTTGGCTTGATACTCGTGTACCTTCATTCAGTAACCTCCGGCGGTTTTTATGCGGCGTCGATAAGCAGTCATCTGCATTGTTCTCAGTCGTCGGTAATCCTCGACGTATGTACCATATACGTCTCCGGTTACCTCCTCCCTTGCGCCTCGCATCTAACTACTTCTCGTTCGCCTCATATACAATATTATTATTCTCCATACTAGAGACTGGAAACCAGAAACCCCTTCGACAGGCTCAGGGTCTTGAGCTTGCCGAAAGATAGAAACTTGATCTTCAGGCGATCCTGTACTCCTTAATACCTTGCTCATACAGATCATTGCCCTGGCAGTCGTTAACTACAATTGCCGGGAAATCGGTCACCTCCAACTTCCTTATGGCCTCCGGACCCAGGTCCTCATACGCTACGATCTCGCAGGAGGTGATCTTCCTGGAGATAAGAGCTGCTGCCCCTCCCACCGCCGCCATGTAAACTGCCTTGTGTTCTATCATGGAGTCCACTACCTCCTTTGAACGGGAGCCCTTTCCTATCATCCCCTTAAGACCTCTCTCAATGAGCCTTGGCGAGTAGGCATCCATCCTGTAGCTCGTTGTTGGACCGGCTGATCCGATGGACTGTCCGGGCCTGCTGGGTGTGGGACCTACGAAGTAGATTATTTGACCTGCCAGGTCCACCGGCAGTGGTTCACCCGAGTCAAGAAGGTCAACGAGCCTCTTGTGGGCGGCATCTCTGCCTGTGTAGAGAGTCCCAGTAATAAGCACCTGATCTCCTGCTCGAAGTTTCATTACTTCTTCGTCAGTGAGGGGCGGATTCAGCCTGATCGGTTCTGACACGATCTCACCTCTTTCATAGCAATATGTCTTTGTGCCTGTGGGCATGACAGTTTATATTGACCGCAACGGGAAGACTGGCAATGTGGCAAGGGTGCAATTTGACGTGTACCGCCATTGATGTAGTTTTTCCTCCCAACCCCCCTGGACCGATCCCGAGTCTGTTGATCCTTTCGAGGATCTCTTCCTCCATTGCCGCAAGTTCCGGGTCGGTACTGGGTTCCCCAAGTGTTCTTAAGAGCGCTTCCTTGGCAAGCAGGGCCGCCTTTTCGAAAGTCCCCCCGATCCCTACGCCAATAATCGTTGGGGGACAGGGATTTGGTCCAGATTCACTAACCCTCTGAACCACATAATCAATTATCCCTTCCTTGCCATCGGAGGGTTTGAGCATCATTACTCGACTCATGTTCTCACTGCCTCCGCCTTTACCTGCAAGAGTCAGCTTGATCCTGTCACCTGGAACAATATTGATATGGATGATGGCAGGTGTGTTGTCACCGGTGTTCTCTCTTGTAAAGGGATCACAGACGCTCTTTCTGAGAAAGCCCTCTGAATATCCCTGCCGTACCCCTTCATGAATGGCCTGGTTCAGATCTCCACCGGTAACATGGACATCCTGTCCAAGTTCCACAAAAATGACGGCGAATCCGGTGTCCTGGCACATTGGGAAAAGCCCCTCTTCGGCGATCCTTGCGTTTTCCACAAGTTGCTTGAGAACTTCACGACCGGTGGGGGAAGTTTCTGTTTTCAAATTTTTCTCGAAGGCTTCCATCACATCGTGACCAAGTTTATATGCGGCCTCGATGGACATTTTTCTGACAGCTTCGGTTATTTCCCCGGATTCTATTTCTCTCATCGCGCTGCTTTCATTATATTATTGTTGCAAAAAGTCCGTAAGCGGCTTTTTGCTCCCCGGGAAACGAAAACGTCGTTTCCGCTTCCCTCACGGATAAATGACTCAAGGTTTATGTCATTTATCCGGGCGCCCACGCTCGGGCGCGATTATTATATTGGGTCGTAAAAAGTCCATCCGTAGCTTTTTCATCATGCCCGCGAAAAAAAAGAGGACTGCTTACAAACCTGGCAGCCCTCTTGATAAAAAATCAATCCACAGCGTTCCTCACATCCATCAGAGCGGTAATTTCTCCACGTTCTCCCTGATATCGCTGACAGACTCCTGAAGAGCGGCCATCTCCTCTTTTGTGAGATCGATCTCAATGATCTTCTCCACACCCTCACCACCAAGAATTACAGGCACGCCCACACACAGGCCATCGGAAACTCCGTATTCACCTTCAAGAGCTACTGCACATGGCATGATCCTTTTCTTGTCCTTGAGAATAGCTTCCGCCATCTGAACCGCTGAGGCAGAAGGAGAATAGTATGCACTCCCCGTCTTCAGCAGGCCAACTATCTCGCCGCCTGCATTTCTTGTACGTTCGACTATTGCGTCGATCCTGTCAGCCGGGATCAACGTTTCAATGGGGATACCCCCCGCATAGGAATATCTTACGAGTGGAACCATGCTGTCACCATGCCCCCCCAGAACAAAAGCACTGGTATCTTCTACAGAGATACCAAGTTCCATGGCTATGAACGCCCTGAACCTTGCGCTGTCCAGCACACCGGCCATGCCCATCACACGGTTCTTGGGTAAACCGGTTACGGCCTGCGCCACGTATGTCATAACGTCCAGAGGGTTGCTCACAACTATAATGAAGGCGTCGGGAGAATGCTTCACAGACTGCTCTGCGCAGCTTTTAACTATCTCAAAATTCTTCGTCAGGAGGTCGTCCCTGCTCATTCCGGGCTTCCTGGCAAGGCCTGCCGTGATGATGACAACATCAGAGCCTGCAGACTCCTCGTAACTGTTGGTGCCGATTATATTGCAGTCAAAGCCTTCCACAGGAGCAGTTTCCACCATGTCGAGGGCCTTGCCCTGAGGCATTCCCTCCACAATATCAACCAGGACAATGTCGCCCAACTCCTTGGCTGCTATCCAGTGAACCGCTGTAGCACCAACGTTACCGGCTCCCACAACAGTTATCTTGTTTCTCTTTATAGCCATTTTACCCCCCTTTCAACCTGCTATTCTCTGGAGCAGATGATTAGCAGCTACCCTTCCGAAGTTTAGACGAGACCTGTCTGACCTACATACGGTCTATAATAGCCTTGCCGAACCCGGAATATCCGACTTCCTTGATACCTTTGACACCTTTGGCGTTCATCAGGCGGGCAGGTCAAGGATGATATGGATTTAACTGACAGAACCATTCCTCACTGAAATGGAATGGTCAATTGCACTCCTGATTTTCCCTTTGCTACTCCCCATACCGAAGTGACATAAGGAAATGATTATCCGATTCCGCAGGGGGCTTTTTCACCCTTTAATGCCCCCTCCGGTCATCACCTGTAAAAAATAGCTCAAGTCGTATACTGTATATTGCATACGTATATAGATGGCAGTCTCACCTGTCAAGTTCTTTCGTCAAAATAAGGTCATCTGGCCTGTTTTTGGAACGATTCAAGCCATTTTATACAGATTTCCCCTATTTTTTTAGCCTCAGGCCCAGTTCGGTCAACTGCTGCTGATCAACCTGGTTGGGTGCACCAGTCATCAGGCACAGAGTCTTCTGTGTCTTGGGAAAGGGGATAACATCTCTTATGGAGTCGGCATCCGTCAGAATCATGATTATCCTGTCCAGGCCGAAGGCTATCCCTCCGTGGGGTGGAGCACCGTATTGAAGCGCCTCCAGGAGAAAACCGAACTTTTCAGTCGCCTCCTCAGGACCAATCTTGAGCAGTTCGAAAACCCTGCTCTGGACATCCTCAGTATGGATCCTGATACTGCCCCCGCCGATCTCGGAGCCATTAAGCACAAGATCATATGCCCTGGCTCTGACGCTGCCCGGATCCGATTCCAGGAGAGGGATGTCCTCCTCAAGGGGAGAGGTAAAGGGATGGTGCATGGATACGAATCTCTCCTCGTCACTGTCATATTCAAACAGTGGAAAATCCACGATCCAGCAGAAATTGTAACGGTCCGTGGGAATAAGATCCAGCTGTCGGGCAAGGTGAACTCTCAATTGACCCAGGGATTCATTGACCATACCCGATTCACCGGCAATTACCAGAAGCAGGTCACCAGCTTCAAAACCGGCGATTTGTGAAACCTCATTTTTGGCATCGTCATCTATAAATTTGGCCAGGGGTGACTGCCAGCCATCAGGTGAACTCTTGAACCAGGCAAGACCTTTGGCTCCGTAGATGGCGACATATTCGGTCAACACGTCAAGATCCTTCCTCGACATCCCGGCGCCGCCTTTTACAGTTATGCCCTTTATCTTCCCTCCTCCATCAACGGCCTCAGAAAAGATCTTCGCTTCCGTCTTTCCCAGGGTGTCGGAAAGGTCTACGAGTTCCATCTCGAACCTGGTGTCGGGCCTGTCCAGACCGTACCTGGCAACAGCATCCTTATATGTCAACCTCGGGAAGGGTGGCTTGACATCCACGTCAAGTGCGACTTTGAATATACCCACCATCATTCTTTCCATGATTTCGAAGAGCATGTCGGCCGTTACAAACGCTATCTCAACATCGATCTGTGTAAACTCCGGCTGCCTGTCAGCCCTCAGATCCTCGTCACGAAAACAGTGAACGATCTGAAAATACCTGTCATAGCCGGATATCATCAGTATCTGTTTGAAAAGCTGGGGAGATTGCGGAAGAGCAAACATTCGCCCTGGATTGATCCTGGAAGGAACAAGATAATCCCTGGCCCCTTCAGGTGTGCTCTTGGTGAGGAACGGTGTTTCTATCTCGAGAAAACCCTCTCCGTACAGAAAGTCCCTCACGTTCTTGGAAACTTCAGATCGAAGGATCATATTGCCCATAAGGGTCTCCCGCCGCAGATCAAGGTATCGGTATTTCAGGCGGACAGCTTCGGCCACATCCACGCTCTCGCGCTCATCTATGGAAAAGGGAGGTGTGAGGCTGGTATTCAAAAGACGGATCTCATCCACAATTACTTCTATTTCGCCGGTGGGCATGTCCTGGTTGACCATCCCCTCCGGTCTGGGAATGACCTCCCCCTCAACCGCGATGACGTACTCAGACCTGAGACCCTCGGCCTTACCGTGAGACAGGTTATTTCGTTCCGGATTGAACACAACCTGAGTGAGCCCCCACCTGTCTCTGAGGTCTACAAAGATAAGTCCGCCATGATCCCGCCTTCGGTGCACCCATCCCATGAGAACTACTTTCTCGCCGACATCTTCCCGGGACAGTGAACCGCAATCGTGGGTTCTCTGCCAATCTGACAACAGATCCAGCTTGCTTTCCATCATAATCGGATCATCCTCTCGTGAAAAGCCAGGCCCATTGAGACGGCCTGGCTGAAAACACTTTTATTATGGTCTACAGGTAACTTGCGGCACCAGGAGCCTAATTACTACTCCGCAACTTGTTTATCACGGCCATCTGCTGCTGTATCTCCAGAGACATGGAGGCCAGGTTGAGGAGGATCTCCAGCGAATCCATATCTCTTATCGGAGGTCCTCCTGGAACAACGTCACCATACATAAGGGCAACAACCAGTTTCTGGACCATTATCGGGAGGATCACCGCATGTTTTGGAGCAGGATCACCAAGAACCGTCAGGATCGCATCGCCCAGTTTATCACCAGGATCTTCCTCCATGACAACGCTCCCGGAGGAAATTGCCTCATCGAACATTGGTGAATCGTTCTTGGAAAAATCCAGGGATTTTACCCGATCACCGAAGCCGTCCCCCTCTTCCCTGCGATCATTCCCGAAAAAACCCGAGATCCTGTCCTTGCGAACCAGGAATACAGCACTCCGGTCCATCTCACTGCTCGCAAATTCCACTATGGTCTCCGCCATCTTTCCCAGGCTCTTTTCCCGTACCATCTTATCGCTAGTGGCTCTCAGGAAGCGGATGTCGCCCACATCCCGTTTGACAAGCTCACCTACCTGCTGAAGCTCCTCTTGGGCCTGAACGAGTTGAGAAAGCAGTTCCTCGCGGAGGATATTCTGCTGATCACGTTCAAAGTAGATCTCATGGCGCTGGATAACGTTCTGAATACACAGCGCCACTTCCTCGATGAACAGGTTCAGTTGGTTCTCCAGTTCCTCCGGGGATATATCCTTCCTTTCCGGCTTATGGATATAATAGGTCGCACCCAGAAAGAGCGCCCTCCTCCTGATTGTCGCATCGGGGTAGGCAGTATTAACGATAACAGGGATGTGGCTACTCGTCTTCTGGATCTCTTCCAACAGTTCAAGGCCCCCGAACAGCCCCTTCCCGCTTAACGTAGGCATGATCAGATCCGACAGGACAATGGGAAGCTTCCCCTCCTCCTCGTATTCCGAAAGTTTGTCCAGGGCCAACCGGGGGGTCTCTACGGCATCCACCTCGAACCCGAAGCTCTTGAGTTTGTCCTTGAACATCTCCCGCATCAGAGCCTCGTCCTCCACCAGAAGGATGACCTCCTCCGGCTTCAGATCCCTCATCTTCTGGCTCACCCTTTTTAGAACAGCGTTCACTTCATCCAGAATGGAATCTTCCATCTTTTCACTATCCGGAATGAGTTCACTAAGCACCCAGTCCTCTTCAACTGCCACAGCCAATTGCTTGGCTTTTTCAGCAAGCTCTGTAATGGGCGCCACACCAACCGGGTCGCCGGTCACTTCCTCGGACTCTTCAACCCTGAAAAGGCCTTCATCCCAACCAAGAAGGTGTATCAGGGAGTCTTCAATTACAGCCCTCATGGAATTATCCAGTGTCACCTTATCGAGGACACCCTGGTCTATCAGGATCTCCCCAAGATAAGACCTCTCGCCCTTTTCCTTCTGCGTAGTGAGTGCTTCCTGAAGCTCCTTTTCTGTAATAACGTTGCTTCTCACCAGAAAGCGACCCAGACGGCTTCTGACTCTCGGTTCTCTCACATCGATCACGACACCCTTCAGGAGTGTAATAGTCGCCAGTCCCGTCTTGCCCTTTAGCGTGACAACACCGGTGAACCCGCTTGATTCTGCTTTCTTGAGAATATCTATAACAGATCTGCTTTTCAGGCTCCCTGAAGTAACCATTATGCATCTCCTTTCGAGGACCTGCTTCTATTTGCTGCGCTCTCGACAAATTCATCCATGGAGAGTTCCACCTGAGTTTTTTTGTCAAAATCCTTGAGTTTCAGAACACCTCTTTCCAGTTCATCGTCACCCATGATCACCACGCTGCGTATGTTCAGTTTGTTTGCGCTTCTGAGCTGTGCCTTAAGGCTCCTGTCCTCCAGGTCGGTTTCAACACAATAGCCGTAGCTTCTCAATAAGTCAGCAATATTCAGCGCCGGGATCCTCGCACCTGGTGTAGCAGAGGCGATGTAGTAATCCGGGGGAGAGATCGCCTTGTTCTTCCAGTCCACGATCTGACTGAGCCTTTCCATACCGATGGCAAAGCCGATCCCGGGAGCATCCCCGCCAAGTTCACTTGCCAGGCCATCGTATCTTCCGCCAGCGGCAACCGCATTCTGGGCACCCAGTCTCTCGCATACAGCCTCAAAGGCTGTACGGTTATAATAATCCAAACCTCTGACTATCCTGGGATCCACTTCGTAGGGCACCTCAAGCCCATTCAGAGCCTCGGTCACCCTGTCAAAATGGGCCGTACAATCCGGGCACAGAAAGTCCAACATCACCGGAGAATCCTTCAGGGCTTCAATACACACCGGCACCTTGCAATCGAGAACCCTGAGAGGATTTGTCTTTATCCTCTTTTTACAGTTGGAGCACAGTTTGTCCGACGTACTCTCCAGAAACTCCACGAGCTTCTTCCTGAAGGACGGCCGGCACTCACCGCAGCCCAGCGAGTTTATCAGGATCCTGGTGTCGTTAACTTCAAGGAGCTCAAATAATTTGTGAAGAAGATCAATAACCTCAGCATCGACAAGGGGGCCCCCTCCTCCAATAGCTTCAAGACCCATCTGATAGAACTGCCTGTACCTGCCCTTCTGAGGCCTCTCGTACCGGAACATGGGGCCCGAGTAGTAGATCTTGGTAATACCTCCCATGGATTTCAATCCGCCCTGGAGATAGGCCCTTACGGCGGAAGCTGTGCCTTCCGGTCTGAGAGTTATACTCTGCCCGTTCCTGTCCTCAAAAGTGTACATCTCCTTTTCCACTATATCCGTGGTCTCACCAATGGACCTGGCAAAAAGCTCAGTGACCTCTACGACTGGAAGCCTGATCTCGTGGTACCCGTACCGCAGGAAATGTTCTCTAGCCCTGGCTTCTATATCGTGAAGCCTGAAGGCCTCCTCCGGGTGTATATCACGGAATCCACGAATCGCCCTGATGTTTGCAGTCACCCCTGACTTTACCTCTCGCCTTCTTTCGTACTGCTGATCGGTGAGATGGAACTCATCTGGGAAGTTTTTTCTGGAATGGCAATGTATACGATATTCTTTCTTCCATGCTTACCTCTGTACATGGCCTCGTCGGCAAGACGAAGCAGTTCTATTTTACCTGAAGCGTGCTCCGGATAGGATGCGACTCCTATAGAAACGGTGAGCCTTATAGTGTAGCCTTCATCCTTCAAGAATTCGAAATTCTCGACCGTTTCGCGTACTCTCTCGGCTACAATCATCGCCCCCTTTGAGGCTGTATCAGTCAAAACTAAAATGTATTCATCTCCACCATACCGGGCAACGGCATCCACTTTTCTCACCGCCTGCTTGAGAATTCCGGCCATCTCAATGAGAATTTTGCTTCCCACCAGATGTCCATGGGTATCGTTGACCTGCTTAAAGGAGTCGAGGTCCAGAAACAGAATTGACATGTTAGTATTGAGCCTCTGTGCCCTGAGAAGCTCTCGATCCAGTATATTGTTAAGATAACGATAGTTGTAAACATTGGTAAGATCATCGGTTATCGTAAGTATTTTTGCCTGTGAATACAGCAGGGCATTCTCGATAGCGGCTCCGGCATGCTCGGAAAGGAAGGTTGCCACGTGGGCATCCCTCTCTCCGAAAACTTCCTCCCTTTCAGTATCAAAAAATACCACCATACCCACCAGGTCCTTCTTGTTCCTCAGTGGCACGAACATTATGGAGAGAATTGGGTCAATACTGGAACGAAATTTCACATTTACGGGTCGAATCTGGTCAGGAGTTACGGGACCCTTTGCTGAAGAAATTACATCCGAATAGGCGGAAAAAACCTCGCTGTCGATCTTGTCGTTTAGCTCAACGTCAAACCCTTCCGAAATGATCACATTGGATTCGCCTTGCTCCTGATCAACCAGGTACAGAAAACCCCTGGTAGCACCTGTTTCCTGGAGCAGAAGATCGAAAACGAGCTCATACAGCTCCTCAATCTCTATTGTTCTTGTGATCCTGCTACCTATATTGTGCAACTTGAGGCTGTTTCTGAGCTCTTCATTCTCTTCGGCCAGCCTTATCCGGTCAATAGCCCTGTGGACAACAATCTTGAACTCCGGCGGGTTAAGTGGTTTTCTGATATAGTCCAGCGCACCCATTTTCATGGCTATAACAGCGCTTTCCACCGTACCGTGGCCCGTGATGACAATGACCCTGAGGCTGGGCATTTCACTATTGACCCACTCTATGAGGTCGAGACCGGTCTTTTCAGGCATGACCATATCCGAGATTACCAGGTCAATACCACCCTTATTAATGCATTCGATAGCTTCATCGACACCTGAAGCCTCGTAGATCTCGAAGACCTGCTCCTCTTCAAGTACCTCACGGCAGAAAACTCTGGCAAATTTATCATCGTCCACGATCAGGATGTTGGCTTTCTTCAAGTTACTTCCTCCTGAAAATCATCTAACAATTTAGAAAATAACCTTTTTTTCTTATCAGAAGCCCATATCCTTGTCAATAACCGCTGGTGTTAAATCCTAATTTTGCAGGGATTTGCTGGCCGGTGGACACCGGCCAGCGTCCAAGGTCCAATGTCCAACGTCCAACGTGTATTTCAAGTTGTTAGTTGTTGGTTAATAGTTGATGGTTTGACATAAACCTATAACCTACAGCCTATAGCCTATAGCCTGTTTTACTCATTATGCATTACGATCTTGGATTTTGGACCTTGGATCTTGGATCAATTCACAGGGAACCTGGAACTCAACATCCCCGATTCCCCGTTTCACCGATTCTCCGATTCAATGCAGCAACCGCTTGCCGTCAACAAAAAGATCCCCCGACGGTAGATACTTAATCGAGATTCCCTTACCGTAACCAGTTATTTTAAACGGCACTCCCCTCCTTTCAAACCAGTCCACGACATCACGTGATGGCAGGTGCAAATTGTAGCCCCTTCGTGCAGTGCACACAGCAACAGAAAGGGCCGGTATTTCCCGTGAGTTTCTCTCTTTTCCAAAATTCTCGAAGCCCGTAGCACTCCCGTGATGGGGGATTTTCAACAATTCAAGGTCCCCTGTACTTTTCCAGGCGGCTGCCACATCTGTCCATGGCGCATCACCGGTAAAGAGCCCGGTAAAATCCCGCCAGTTCAAGGCCACGATCATGGACTGGTGGTTCAGATCCCCTTCATTAACATCTATGTTCCACTCAGGTCCAAGAATATGAAAATCCATGTTACCAATTGCAATCCTGTCTCCGGCCTCTACAAAGGTGACAACTGTCTTTTCTGGACACTCTTTAAGGATTCTACTCCAGAGCCTGAGAGCATTCCGGCTATAGGGCAGGATAAGGCGATAAACATCAAAGTCTCTCAGCAACTGCACAGCTCCACCAACATGGTCAGGATGGGGATGTGTGAGAAAGAGGGCATCAATATTTCTTATACCCTTCCGATCCAGGAAACGAACAATACGCGGCGTACTTCCCTTGTAGCCTGGCGGACCCGTATCAATAAGGACAGTACCGCCATCACTCCGGATGTAGGAAGCATCGGACTGACCGAATCCTGGAAAGATCACAGAGAGATGTGTATTACCGACAGCCTCTCCCACATAATTACCAATGCCTCCCAGGACCACAGGAAACAAAAGAAGTACAAACCCTTTCTTAAAGCATACCCTGATTCTTGTCCAAACAGCAGCTGAGACCAGTGAAGCGATCACCGCCAGGACACAACCGGAGGTGTTTACAGGAAGGAAGATCCATTTCGATGCTCCTGCCCACTTGAGTATTCCCAGAACAGGATCAGCTACCGCTCGCCAGAATATAAACAATACTTTTCCGGCAACCGGAAATATGGAGGTGATGAGATCTCCTGCCACGGCAAGAGGAATTAGAACAGTGGCAAATACAAATCCAGAAAAGAGATTAAAGAGGGGTCCGAAAACAGGGATCCCCCGAAAAGCGACCACAACGATAGGAAGTGTAAAGAGATGCGCTCCCAGACAGATCCTGATCGTTTTTTCCAGCAGTCTTCCTTCCCTCCTGAGGGAGATGGCAATACCTGAGCACGCCGCCAGAGAAAGTCCAAGGGACAGATCAGGCTGTCTGAGAGATGAAAATGCTGTAATGACTATGAGTGATAGTGCAATGTTGTTGGGCAAAGCACCCTCCCTTCCCAGGAAAGGTGCAGCAAGGAGTATGGCTGCAAAAAGCGCCGCTCTAATGGAAGAGGTACTCAGACCGGTGATCATCAAATATACCAACAACATGAACGATCCACCGGCAACTGAAAGCATATAGGCGCTTTTCGTATTACCCGCTCCTGCCCATGGCAGGGTCAGGAGCCGCATCAGGGTGAATCCGATGAAAATGGATGATCCAACGTGAACTCCTGATATCGCCAGAAAATGGTAGACACCGGTTCGCCTGAAGGCCCGCGAGAGGTCCGATGACAAGTAAGTTCTGTCACCTGCTGCGATTGCGGCAAGCATAGCACCTCCATCGCCTGATTCGCCTCCGGACAGCCTCAGGACGTCTCTTCTTATATTCCCGATTATCCCTGGGAGGAGTGACCTTTTCACCAGAACCATTGCCCCGCTTCCCACAGAACCTGAAAAAAGGACTTCATTTCTTCCCCGGCTTTGGTACGGCACAAGCCTGGCCCTGAATTTTATCCTGTCTCCACGCATCAGATCTAACTCAGAAGTTCTGATATAAGCTTTGAAGGAAACCTTGCTTATTTCAGTACTGCACATGGATTTTACATGGACCAGTGCCTGAATTTTCAGCGCAGTTTCATTCCTGAAAGAGAGGACCTCTCCTTCAAATGTTCCTGTTAGTGGTTTTCCCGAACCATGTGGTAATTCTGGTTCTGTAAAAGATGAAATCAACACACCACCGGCGAAACCGGACGCTACGATGGCTGCAGGAGTTGGGGCTGCCAGGACTGATAAAAAAACAACAGCGGACATGGGACTGACTACGTCAGGGTACACAGGAAAGAATCGACAGATGAGGAGTCCTGCGAGATAACCACATGCAAGAATAACGACCTGAAAACGAACAAACCAAAAACGCAGCGATGGCTTTTCCCGGCAGGCCCCGGTGTTTCGTTTTACCCTTTCCGCTCTTCTGAACATGGAAAGGAGGAAGCAAGATCTCGGCCAACCCTGTTTAGTCTCGGGTCTCGAGTTTCGAGTTTAGGGTTCTATCGCAAAGGGGAGCATATAGTGAAGTTTAATATATGTTAATGTGTAACTTTAAGACTAGAATTTTACTTATTGATAATTAAGGTAATATTAGGAATACATTTGTTTGTAACGTAAGACTCGAGACTCGAAACTCGAAACTATTTCTTAGCCCTCTTAAACAACCCCAAAAACCCCTTCTTTTCCTTTTTGGTGTCTGTTCCTGTATCCACTTCGGCAGGTTCAGCTATTACAAGCTCTTGAACTGAAGGATCGTATCCTGATTCCGGTCCATCTATAGGGTCAGTAAGCTCCTCCACAGGCAGTTCATCGGGAACAGGCGTAAGTACTGCCTCAGATGCAGGCTCCGTGGCCTCTTCAGAAACACTATCCTGTTCCGTCACTGGAGCAGATCCTTCTTCTTGTATCATGCCCTGGAGAGGCTTTACGGTCAGCTCTACTCTCTGAACTTTCTCCTCACCCTCCTCCACAGAACTGCTTTTCAACACCCTGGCAACTACACCCAGTTTCAGTTCCAGACTGCCGCCACCCGGAATAGGTACCTCAAGATCAAGGATCGTACCATCTGTCATACTGGAATCCTCCATCCCCAAATCATCCGACTCTTCCGGGGAGGTCTCCTGGAAATCTTCATGTTCAGCTGAAATCAATTCAGCCTCCTCCGACATCACCACTGCCGCCTCATCAAGTTGTTCACTTTCGTCTAATATTTCCTCGTCAGATATCAGGTGTATCTGATCTTCTACAACCTCCTCAATTTTCTTCACCCTGGTTTCAGCGTCATGATCTGAATCATGAGGAACTGCCGTTTCGGCGACAGGAGTCGCATCAAGTTCGGGGTCCGCAATAACCTCATCACTCGCATCATCCGGCAACTGATCCTTTGCAGCCTTTATTACTATCTTTACTACCTCCCTGAGGGTATCAAGTACACCAGGACCATCTGTCGCAACTGCCTCAACCACAGGAGCGCCGTAACGGTTAAGGATCGACTCCAAATCTGCCATTGGGGTCAGGTCATCAAGATCCCTCTTGTTTCCCTGAATGAGATGCGGGATATCCTCAAGGCTTTTACCGTAGGAGTGGAGATTCTTTTCCAGGTTGAGGAGACTCTCAATGTTCGCATCTTTCATCGTTGATTGTGAATCAGCCACGAAAACGACCCCGTCTACTCCCTTCAGGACGAGCTTTCTTGTTGCGTTGTAGTGAACCTGTCCTGGTACGGTGTAAAGATGAAGCCGTATCTTATATCCGCTCATCTCACCCAGATCCATGGGGAGAAAGTCGAAGAAGAGCGTCCTGTCCGTTTGAGTTGCAAGTGATACAAGCTTTCCTTTTAATTCAGGCTTTATCTGCTCGTGAATGTACTGGATATTGGTCGTCTTGCCTGACAAGCCTGGACCGTAATAGACGATCTTGAAGTTCACTACTTTCTTGTGAAAATCGATTACAGGCATTTTCTATCTGCTCTTCTTCTTCTGTGCAATCAGCCTCATGGCATTTGCCCTGAGCGACGATGGCAGAGAACGGCTTTTATCTATCAATTCCAGATCCCTGAGAGACATCCTGGGAAGGAACCTGACGCTGACATCCACCGGAGTTTTTGAATTGAATATAAGGCTTTTGACAACATTCCTGTTGCTTGTCCACTCCCTGTTCCTGCCCACCACCCTGAGGATCTCCGAGTTGGTTCCAGTGTTTTTTGCCAGCATCTCAATCTCGCTTTCTTTGATGCCAGGATTTTCCAGAACGGACATAAAGACTTCGCGGTTGGTGTCCTTCACGAGGACAGACCTTGCCTCCTTATCACCCTTTAGCGCCATTTTGATCTTCTCACCCACAGTCATCTTCTGGATCCTCTGTTCCGTTGACAGATGCTTAATTTCAGGCTCCTCTTTTTCAGCAACCTTTTTTGCGACACTTTTGCCGGCTTTAGAATCCGTTTGAGACACCTCCAGAACTCCGTGCAATTCTTCAGATAGAGAGGGATTTTTTTTGAGGGCTTCGATCCAGTCAGTGCGGCTGCCTGCGTGCCTGACAAAATAATTCAGAACTTCAGAAGAGAGTTCCGGGTCAGAGAGTACTTCAGCCAGATCGTTGGGAGATAACTCCCTGATGGCCTTTACCCCCACCCTGTGCTCATCAGGATCCTGCGACATCAGCATCCGGAAGAGTAATGTAAACTTACCCGCGTCCACTTTACTGACAGTTTTGGTTCCGTCAATCACGATTGATTATTGATAGGGTCGTAAAAAGTCCATCCATGGCTTTTTACTCCGCGGAAAGCGAAAAACGTGGTTTCCGCTTCCTCACGAATCAATTCCTTGCTGCGCAAGTCATCGATTCGGGCGCCCTATAATGGGCGCTTGATGATATCCTACGATTCCTTCATCATTGAAGTTTTACTACAATAGCATCAAAACCTTTTTTCTTCAGGTCATCCCTGACCTTGGTAGCTTCCAGCTTGGTCCCGTACCTGCCCACTCTGATAAGCGTTATGGGAAGCTGTGTCTCCTTCCTCTCAAGCTTTACCGGATAGCCCAGTGCACGTATCTTCTTACTCACGCGGTTGGCATTTCCGGATAACAGGAAACCTCCGGCGTTGATGATCACTCCCTTTGCGGTCTGCCGCATATTGGCTTCGATACCGGCATTGCGTATCCGCTTCAGTGCACTTTGCTCTTCTCCCTTGCCAAGAGGTCCAACGGTGAGGAAGTTCATAGTTGCCCTCGTGGTGCCTTCCTTGAAAAAGGGATCGTAACCAACACCTGAAAGTTTTTTCTCCAGATCCTTGACGCTGGATTTCAGAATAAGAGCTCCTACCTGGATCGAGTATCCGGATCCCGTTGCTTCCATGGATGGAGATGTTGACGGTTCTGATTTCGTTATCTGTACAGAAGCTACTTCAGCATTCTTTCTGGATGGTTTCTGCCCAGCAGTATCTTTCGCGGAAGGCGCTTCAGACTCACCCTGTATCCCGCCTGCGGTTGTTACCTGAGTATCAGATTCAATCCCGACAGAGGGCTCTCCAGGTGCTGGTTGATCAACCTCTTTTGGTTCTGAAACAGGTGTCTTGGCAGGTGGAAGCTCCACCATCGGCTTCTTGAGCTCTATGACGGCCTGGGCAGGCGACAGCATCTTGACCGGTCTGCTCTCTCTCTTAAGGTATGTAAGTGCTCCATATAGCAGAATCAGTATGACGAGAAGGGCACCCCCTACCATAACAAAGGGTGATGGCCCCTTCCGGACAGGCTTGGAGCTAGCACTCAGATCAAGTTCTGGTTCTGATACTACCTGCTCCGGTTCCGTGTCCGGAATCGGACCCGGCGGGCTTTCATCCATTTTTTCGAAAGGCTCTTGAGGCTGTTGCTCCTCTTCGGAGAAGAAATCCGCTGGTAGATCAAAATCGGAATCATCAATGGAGGGTTTGGGCATATCCTCTACCGGTTCCGTTGGCACTGCTTGTGTAGGTATTTCCGCAGCGGGCTGATCGTTGGTAATATCCGGCAGCGGTTGTGAATCGTCAAAGATCACATCCTCTTCTTGCCCTTCCTCTGCACTTTGTGCATCCTTTTCTTCTTCCTTGCTGTCGAAGGAAAAAGGATCTAAATGCTCTCTTTTCGGAAAGAGATCAAAATCGTCGTCGGCCATTGAGAAAGTCCTTTCGTCAGAACATTAGACATTAGATCATTAGAACATTAGATATTAGATCATTAGGATTCCACTGTAGATAATATAGTATATGTGTCTAATGCTCTAATATCTAATGATCTAATGCTCTATTTATTAAGGGGCTGTCCTAGATAACTGAATTAATCTAGGATGGCCGCATGCGCAAGAGTTGTTTAAGTAATTCGAAACAACACAGGCTTATTGAGCATTTTGTATCTGGCTCAACAGCCAGGACAGCAGCTGCCTTGATTGGTGTACATCGTAACACGGCAGCCTACTATTTCCATCGTCTTCGGCAGCTGATCTATCAGACTATTGAAGATGAAACACCTCTCTTCGGAGAGATCGAAGTCGACGAGTCCTATTTCGGTGGTCGTCGCAAAGGGAAGCGCGGCCGTGGTGCTGGCGGCAAAGTCCCTGTATTTGGCATATTAAAGCGGGGTGGCAGGGTATACACGAAGGTTATCCCTGACACCCGTTCAACCACTTTGATGCGTATCATGGAGGACAAGATCGTCCCTGACAGCATTGTTTATACGGACTCTTAT
>SDBU01000467.1_pt1 | contig 56529 bp, 76 predicted proteins | sample 2277071 | NCBI WGS metagenome assembly SDBU01 (sample SAMN10397929, study PRJNA504765) | marine sediment metagenome | isolation source: marine sediment core GS08_GC12, 126 cmbsf | place: Arctic Ocean: Gakkel Ridge, Loki's castle | collected 2008 | reverse complement strand
CCAGGCCAAAATATGGGGGTACAAATTCCTGAGACTGCGATAGAGGTGACTACGTTTAGGGGTGTGGCATCCTTTGACAATGCAACGTATGCTGCACCCGTACTGACGGTGACCTATCTTAAGCGTTTCGCAGCGAGACCATAGGAGAACATTCTCGGAGTGTAACTGTGGCAACACTGATCAGCAAAGACACAAGCGGCTGTTTCGTCCACCCTTTGGGCTTGCCCGAGGCTGTCGGTAGGCGAACACGAACCAGCAAGGTCTGGCTGCGAGAGCCGCCGCCTGGCTGCACGGAGGCGGGGGACATTGCTGTCAATCTTGGCGACCCGATTCACTACCGCAAAGATCCGTTCTCTGAGACTGAGCAGTACAAAGAAATTGACCTCGATGTAGTGCTGACTCCCTCTCAGGATTGGGATGCTGCGTGTGAAACTAACGGCTACCAGGTGCGCTTTTGGCAGTCGCGGGTGTACGGCGGGCGGACTATCCGCTACGTTGCTCAATTCAGAAGGGCCGGCAAGTGGTTGGCAATGGCTCCGATTGCTTTGTGCTGGGAAAACGATGCAGGCGACAGGCAGCTAATCAGCAAGCCGCTGGCCGTTGGTGCGCCAGAGATTGACAATGAAAAGAATCATGTCCTCTGGCGTGATGTGTTTGGTCTGGGCTTGCACTTTCAGTACAATCTGAGGGCCAGCGAGTTCTTCAAGACACTGGTGATAGACAGCAAGGACAGCCTGCCCTTGCCGACAATCAGCGGCCCTGGCTTGCGGTTGACGATAGTGATGGCCTTGTCTTGGCACGGGCAGAGCAAGGCGGGCAATCAGTTTGCCGAGTCAGTGCGGCCGACCGAACCGACGGACGACCTAAGCGTGGCGGATGACTTCCCCGAGGAGGGGCTGCGGAATCCAGAAGTGTTCAGTTTCCGCGACGAGTTTGACCGAGACACATTCTGGCTCCGTAAACCTCTCGCCTGGGACTCTGCTCCCGAGCGTCATTACATTGATCTGGACTGGCGGCTGAGACGTAGGGGTGCGTTTGTATTTGCTCTACTTTCAGTGCCAGCAAAGGCACTCAATCACCCCGATGTAGTCTATCCTGTCTTCATTGACGATTCTATCGGTGAGGAGCAGGTAGGGCAGTCGGCAGATGATGCTGGGGAGCAATCCAATGGTTCTGTAAGCATAACTAACGCACAGATAAACATTGCTGACCTTGATGTTCAGTGGGGGGGACTTCGCTGGCAGACTGTACCACTTCCCGCAGGTGCGACCGCGGGGGTAACGACAGTCAGTACATATTGCAGGCCAGGCCAAGGTGATGACCCAGCAGACTCTGTTATGCATTTTGAGGAGGGTGATGCTGCTGCATTTACCACAGACAACAGTAATATAAGTGGCCGAACGAGGACAGCAGCAGGGATAACCTTTCCCGATGATAATGTAGGTCAGGATGCTTGGTATGTTTCACCCGATCTGGCTGTCCCGCTGCAGGAGGTTATAGACACCGCTTGGGATTTGAATTATGACCTGGCTGCCATCTGGCATGCTGGGGGAGGTTTTGACTCATACAACTTTTGGACCTGGGATCACGATAGTGCTTTGGCCGCCAAGCTCAATATCGCATATACGGTGGACGCGGCAGGAGGCGGTGCCATTGTTGGCTCCAGCATCGTTGGTTCCTCTATGGTGGGCAGCAATATGATAGTTCCCGTACCGAGGTGGTCACGATGATAGAATACGAGATAGACGAATACTTTGAGTTTCACCTCAACACTCAAACGCCAGGCACAGGTGCAGCAGTTGATGCTGACGCCCTTCCTACTTGGCGTTGTTATGAGGAGAATAATGATACGGCGGAGGACAGTGGCAACTGTGCCAAGCGAGAAGATGGCAGCACCACTGGATATTACATAGCCCGGGGTCAATGCACAACGGCCCTCGGTTACGAGGTAGGCAAGAAATATATCGTGCGAGTAGCTGCAATCGTAGGGGGCGTGACAGGAGCAGCCCCAGTTGGAATGTTTGAAATGGTCACTAGCGATGTGGCGAGAGAAGGCGCGGACTCCGATACCCTGGAGACGTTATCTGACCAAATTGATGGTACGTCTACGCACACAGCGGCTAATGTGTGGGCTGTGGGAACCCGCACCCTAACCTCGGTTGGCACGCTTGTAGCCGACACAGCCGCAGCGGTGTGGGAGATAGCCACGAGCGGCTTGACTACAGTGGGCAGCATCGGCAAGCTGCTAGTGGACAACATCAATGCCGCTATAAGTAGCCGCGCAACGCCAGCTCAGGTAGCCACAGAACTCGGCACTTACGATGGGCCGACCAAGGCCGAGATGGACGCCGCATTCGCTGCACTGATGACCGCCGCCGACGTCAACGCCGAGGTGGACTCGGCCCTTGCCGATTATGACGGCCCGACCGAAGCAGAGATGAACACGGCACATGCGTTGCTGGCAACAGAGGGTGCAGATGGGGATACCCTGGAGACGTTATCTGACCAAATTGACGGGGTAGCTACTCACGGAGCCGGTGCGATCACGGCGGTCTATACGCTCTACGTGACGGATACGACCACCCCCATAGTCGGCGTCGATGTCTGGATCACTTCCGATGTGGGCGGGGCGACCAGCGTGGCCGGTCCGCTGCAAACAAACGGCAGCGGCCAGGTGACATTCTACCTCGATGCCGGCACCTACTATGTCTGGCGGCAGAAAGCGGGCTATAACTTCGATAATCCCCAGACCTGGGAGGTGAGTTAAGTGGCGGCGAAGACCGGATACGGTGACGCGGCGGGCGCGGCGGCGAGTTACTGCTCTACTTCGACGGTGGCGGCGCTGTTGACTGCGTTCGACCTCACCGAGTGGTTCACCACCGACCAGCTCACCACGCGGATCGGGCAGTTGCTGGCTGCTACGAAGCTGGCGATTGATCGCCTGGCCGGGCGCGACTTCGAGTATCACGAGGACGAGGCAATGAGCGTGGACGGCAGTGGCACGGAGCTGCTGCCGGTGTATGAACAGGGCATCCACGACATCGTCAGCGTGTCGTCGCTGGCGGAGAACGACGCGGCGGTCAGCGCAGATTATTACGACATCCTGCCGATCACGGCCACTGGCGGAACGCGCCAGGGTCCGGGGATGCTGCACCGGAATACCGACGCCGTCGCCTTCCCCGGCTTCACGGCGAATCCGGGCGCGTGGGCGCGGGGCTGGCAGAACATTGACCTGGTGCTCACCTACGGGCCGAGCAGCCCGCCTGACGACGTTGTGGACGCGCAGGCGATGCTCGTGGCAGCGCGGCTACTCACAGAATGCGGGGGTGGGGCGGTAGCCGGGGGCGGCGCCGTGCAGAGCAAGCGGCTGGGCGACTTCCAGGTGACGTACTCGGAGAAGAGCCCCTTCGCTGGCGTTATCACGGGCTGGTTGGCCGATGTGGAGAGTCTGCTGGTGCGTGAATATCGGGGGATTGGCATCCGGGCGATCTCGGCGAAGTCGCGGGCGACCACGCCGGGGAGCGGCTAATGAGCAAGGCGGCCTTCCGGTCAATGTTGGAGACGAGCGTCACCGTTAGCCAGCCGGTCCAATACTTCACATTCGACAAAGTGCCTAAGGAAGCCACCTGGGAGGCGCATGTTAGCAGCCCGATTAGTGCGCGGATCACTGCTCAATCAACGCTCGCCAGAGCAGCGCCCGGCCGCATGGTGGATAGCGCGATCTTCGGACGCTATCCGGAGGCCGATTTCGTGCTGTACTATGACGTCGCGGACATCGCGATAGCGGCCAATCGCACCTACATGTTTCAGTGGGTGGACTCCGGGGGCACGACGCGGGTTGCGGTGAGTATGGGGCCAGCGGAGGAGATGGGCGGGATGAGTGGCTACATGCGTATTCCGATAATCGAGTGGTTTAGGTATGTGGAATGATTAAGGTGCTGCTGGCGATCGCAGGAATGATACTCGTGGGGCCGGTGGTGGTGGCGATCTGGGGCGGGCTGTGGTTGGGTTGGCTTGTGGTGGTCAAGTAGTATGACCGGGCGAAGGCACTTCATAGAGGGATAAATGATCACGGTCACCGTTAAGGTCATCAAGGCTCCCCGTCACCTCGATCGGGCGCTGCTGGCCGTCGAGAAGGCGATTACGGATGTGGTCAACGAGATGGCGGGCGAGGTCTTCGAGGAGGCGACGCTGGAAGTGCCGGTGGATACGGGCGACCTCCTGGCCTCGATAATCAAGCAGCGCGCACAACGCCAGGATAACGTCATCCGGGCGGTGGTCGGCGCGGGTGAGCCCTACGCGGCTTACGTGGAGTTCGGGACCGGGCAACGCGGGCAGACCTCGGCAGGGCGCCTCGCCAGCCAGTATGATTGGCCGCCGATTGACTACGCAGCCGACTGGCCGGGCATGGGCGCACAGCCGTACCTGACGCCGGCGCTTATGGACGTGGAGGCGGAGGCGCGGGAGTTACTCGAGCAGGCTATTCAGGCCGCGTGGGAGGGCTTGCAATAATGGCTACGCAGAACATATACGGCGTCTCAGACCTCTCCGAGGCCATCCGGCTACTCTGTCAGGGGAAGGTGCTGCTTACGGCCAACTGCGCGGCGTCGGCGACGGTGACTGTGGGTAGCAACGCCATATTCGAGGCCGCGGACACCTGCGAGCTGGAAGACGATGACACCGCGGCGGAGGTGGCCACCGTAGCCAGCATCACCAGCAACGACACCGTGACGCTGGCCTCGGCGGTATCAGGCACGTTCACGACGGCGCAGAATGCCCGTATCGGGCTGGCGACGCCGCCGGTGACGCTCGGTGCCAGCGGATTCGTGGCCAACGGTAAGCCGCGGTTCGTGGTGGAGCCGGCCGGGGAGAATAAATTGCCCGCGTTGGTGATCTGGCATGTGTACGAGAATGACGACGCCGGCGGGGGGAATCGCAGCAAGCACATTCAGCACCAGTACCGCATTCTGCTGGCGCGGAAGATCGAAGCCGATACCGACCCGGTGGCGCTGATGCAAACCGACATCGCCGCGCTGAAGAACCAACTCGCCCAGGATCGGAACATGGGTGGGCAGGCGTGGTGGAGTCGCATTGCGGGGAGTACGCCCGAATCGCGGTATGCCGGAGTCTTCGCGGACTTCAGCGGGGGTGCAGTGGCCGTCGGGCAGATAGATTTCGAAGCATGGCAATTCAAGTATTTGAGTTAGAGGGCGCGGCAAGCAGCGAGGGCACAATAACCAGAGGGCGCAGCAAGCGGCGCCCCCACGGAGGAGACGACAATGGGTTACCCAGCATTAGGTGAATTCGGGATATTCGGATTCAGAGTACAGAACAGCAAAGGCAGCTATCTCACGCCCAACGTGTGGCTGCCGCTGTACGAGACGGAGACGATCAGCTACCAGCCCAATTACACCATACTGGAGTGGGCGGATGGCCGCGGCTATCAGAGCCAGTATGTGCAGGCGGGAGAGTGGGCGGCGGGCGACATCGTCGTGCCCGAGGTTCCCGGCGTCACGGAACAGCTTATAAGCTGGCTGATGGCCGTTGACTCATACCAGCAGGGCAAGTGGGCGAGCGTGATCCTGGACTGCGAGCACGCTGTCAAGAAGCTGACCGACGTTAAGGTGGTGCGGTTCCGCGTGGACTGGGCCACGGGGGAGGTCCCGGTATTGTATCGCATAACGGTCGCGGCACTGCTGTATGAGGCAGGGAGCGATCCCAGCCCGACCATGCCGCAGACCGACCCGTATATGTTCAACAATGCCACGGTGCAGTTGGAGAAGGGCGGCGCGGGACTGTCCACAAGCACGGATATCACGGGTATCGCCCTGGATGTTGACAAAATGGTGCAGGACCCGGCAATGGGCCTCCGCCTGGGGACGAGCCTGGCCCCGCAGCAGCTTTATAACACGGCCAGGCCGCGGGTAGCCGGCTCGTTCGATCGGGACTTCGTGGATTCGGCGGTCTACGACGACTTCATCGCCGGCACGGAGGCGGCGCTGACCATCACCGATACCGTCGGCGGGAACAGCGTCGTGCATACGCTGCCGCGATTGCTGTACAGAGAACACCCACTTGGGATCTCCGGCCGGCACGACGAGTTGATCACGGAGGATGGCGTGGGCTTCATCGCGCTGGGCAGCACCGACGGGGCGACGGCAGCGCTGGGTATATCGGCCACGGATGCGTAGCAGCGAGGGCATAATAACCAGAGGGCGCAGAAAGGGATAGAACAGGAATAGAACATGGCTAAACCCATCACGACGAATAGTATAACGACGGCAGTGGTCGCCGCGTGCCACGATTGGTGCGTGGAAATAGCCTCGGGCGTGGATCTGGACGGGCAGGTCGCGTTCCGCATTATGCCGGCTAAGCTGGTGCCGGGTAGCCACGGCGGGTATCTACGTGATGAGGGCGGCAAGCACCAAATAGCAGCGGTTGGCGACGGCGAGTACGCGCAGTTTCTGGAGGAGCTGCGCGGGCGGCGCTTGGTGGTCAACGCCTGGGATTTCTCACACCGGCGGAGGATATTGCTGGATAAAATCCATAGAATGAGGAGCGAGCAAAATGAACCTGGACCTGAGCACGTACCTGCTGGAGATACCGGCTGAGCCGGCGTTGGTGGAGGGCCCGGCGGATATCCTGGCGGCGATGACCGCCGCGGGCTATGAGGGTGAGTGGTGGATGAAGGTCAAGCCGCTCAACGAGGGGCAGATGCAGGCCCGTTATAGCCAGGGCATGGTGCCGACATTAGGCGCGGTCTCCACGGACCTTGAAGCCCTGTGGCATTATAGCTACAGCCACATGATATTCGAGGCGCGCCTGCCTCTGCCCGCGCAGGGCAAACTTACCGAGTTCATTGTCTCGGAGCCCGGAACGGCCATTGCCGACCGGATGCTGGCTATGCACCCGAACAATGCGGTGCTACTGTGGTTGCAGAACGCGCTGGGGAAGTTGAATGCGGAAACGGACACGGCCCAGGCGATACTCGGTGATTTGGGAAACTTATCCGGGCTTGCGTCGAGCAACGCGCTCGAGCCCTTGCCGCTGCAAGCCGGGGACGAGGCAGACGAGGCGCCGTCACCATAGACTATCGGCCGGTCTTCTTCGAGGCGCACTCCGCCCCGACGAAGCGCCGCTGGCGCGAAGGCGTAGACCCCGGCCCACCCCTGCCGACGAAGGTGGACTGGCGGCGCAAATGGTCTGAGGCAGTGCAGCACCTGACCCTGACGCTGCTGGGCCATTTTCAAATCTTTTCCGAGTTCGGTCAGTTCCCCAACGGAGAGCCGTGGGGGAGGCAGCCATGGTATTACGTGAAACTCTGGCACATCTACCGGGAAGCCGAATGCGAGTATTCCGCTTAGGAGGATTGCTATGGCACTTGCGCTAAGCGCTGACATCGCCGTGCGTTTGCTGAATAGCGAGGCCTTCGCCACCGCGGAGAGTGGTTTCCGCCGAGTGCGCGCGGCAATAGATCAAACCAGTGACAGTGCTGCCCGGGCGACGCGCGAATTGCAGATGGCGGCGTTCGCGGAGAAGCGCGCGATGGGGGAGGCGCGGACCGCGGTTATGAGGCGGGAGCGGGAGGCAGTGCTGGGGCCCACCCCGGCGGCAATGGTTGTAACCCAGGAGGCAGAGGTCCTGGCCAAGAAAGCCAGAGAGGCTCGCACAGCATTACGGGAGCTGGAGCAATTCGGGGGCAAGATTCGCAACCTGGGGATCGGCCTGACGGCGGCGATAACGGCGCCGTTCGTGCTACTTGCGAATACGGCTGTCAATGCGGCCAGCGATGTCGAGAAGGCGCAGAATAAGGTCAATATCGTCTTCGGGAAATCGGCGGGTATAATCAGCGCCTTTAGCGCCAGCGCAGCACAGGCCCTCGGGCAGAGCCGGGCGGAGGCGCTGGCGGCGGCGGGAACGTTCGGCTACATGTTTACCAACATGGGTATCGGGCAGGAGAAAGCCGCGGGTATGTCAATATCGCTGGTGAAACTCGCGAGTGACCTCGCCAGCTTCAATAAAGAGGATCCGACGGTGATGTTGCAGAAGTTGCAGTCGGCTCTCGTCGGCCGGGCTATTTCGGTGCGGAGGCTGGGCCTCGACCTGAGCGAAGCGACGGTGAAGGCCAAGGCCATGCAGATGGGCATAATGGCCGTGGGCGGGGCGCTCTCTGCGCAGCAGAAGATCTTCGTGCGCTATCAGCTGCTGATGGATCAGACTGCCGATATACAGGGGCATTTCGCGGAAAACTCCGACAAATTAGCCAACACGCAGCAGACCCTGGCGGCCCAGTATGAGAATACCGCAGCCTCCCTGGGGAGGACGCTACTGCCGATTAAGATGAAGCTGGCGAAGGTCGCGAATGATATCCTCCAAGTATTTGATAACCTGCCGGTTTCGGCGCAAGCGGTGGGCTGGGCCCTCGGGGGGCTTGGCGCCAGCATCGGGCCGGTACTGCTGGTTGGTGGCCAGCTAATCCATACGATGGCGGATATGCAGGGCCTGGGCGGGCTGGCGGGGCTTAAGATCAGGCTGGCAGAGACCTCCGCGCTTTTCCGCACGGGACGCAAAGCTATAGAGGGCTATGTCGCACAATCGAGGATACTGCGGAACCTTGTGATGGTCGGCGGGCCGCTACTAATTGGGCTGGCGGCAGTCGGCGCTGCAATTTGGTATGTGCAAAAGCGAGCGACGGACACGGCGGCGACCATAGATGACCTTAATGTGAAGTTGGGTATTACGGCTCAGGAGGGGCAAGAGATAGGAACAAAGGTGGACATAGCTGGTGCCGTCGAAGATGTAGCTGTACTTTCTAGGCGGTTGGATGAGCTAGACAAAGAGCGTGCAAGGGTGCGGGGTGCCATTATAGATGCCTCGGCGGAGCAGTTTGCCCCCCTGGGCTTTTTGCCAAGCCGTCAGAAGGTCACTATGAGAATGGGCGGCCCGGAAGGAGTGCGCAAGTTCCGTAGATATTATGAGCAACTTGACGTCCAGCGGCAACAATTGTTAGGGACACGACGACGCGCCTTAGGTGGCGAGGACATACCGCTGTCCGAGATGCGGATACACCTCACGCATACCCTTCGGGTTGATCCGGCGCTGGAAAAGATAATCTTCGAGGCTAACGAGATGGCCCAGGGGATTGTCCCCCGGCGGGCGCTGCTAAACGACCAGAGGTAGGTAATGAGCAATGCTGGGAGTAACTGAGGGCTGTCGTCTACCAAACATCAATTAGTGGGCAGTCAACAACGGAATGGGACTGGGTAAGGGGGAAGGTTAAATAGTATGGCTACCACAGTTTACGAAGAAACAATAGCGGGCACATTGGATAGCACGGTAGTCACTACTTCCGGGACAGGTCTCACTAGTATAGCAAAGGCCTGGATGTCTTGCAGCTTTGTGTTTTGGAATAGTGACGACGGCTTTGGCGGCGCAACCGCAGAATACGGGGCTGACCTTAAACTAAACCGAGCTACGGGGATAGTTTACCCCTATGAATTCTACGGTTACGATGGTGCCTTAATACAAGAAGTGATAGGCGGTGCGGCTGGCTCATTCTCCTTTGAAGCTAGCATACTAATCGAACAGGATGGCGACGATGTTAAGGTAACGGTAACGGGTTCACTGGGTTCTTTTGTCGAAACATACACAGGACAGCTCCTTATCTGTGTGGATAACGCAGAAGGTTCAGGCAGGCTTGGCTATCCGGGCCAGGCTGGTTTTCAGGGTAGGGGCGAATACTTTGGCGGAGGCGCGACGCGGGATCTTTACGGTGAGGTCACTACGGTTGATAATCCCACGCGCAGATTTTACGGAGGAATATATGGCCAAGACGGGGGCGTATCTGAAGACAACTGGTCAGACTGGGATACGCAGTCAGATACCAGCACAGATGTTTATGTTACTAGCTATAATGGTACTGGCTCTTCAACTGTAAGCGGCTGGCCCCCTGGCGTTGGTGCGCCTGCTGGCCAAGTGTATATGAAAGAAAAGGCGTCCGACTACTTCTCTGTTGGTCTTTCATATAATCAAGATACATTAACAGTGCAAAGTACCCCACCAACTGGTGTTTCTATAGAGTACCTGCCAACGCCGGATGACGATGCCGAGGCAAGCCCGCAGGATACTAATTTTAATGTCAAGTACGGCGTCGAGGAAATAGCATTCTCGCCGTCACCGGACATTATTGGGCAAACAACCCCCGCCCAGAGCGGCACTTTCTACTGGGTGTGGTATCGGACAAAGTATGGCGGTGTACAGCCGGACGTAGAGCTTACTGCACCCGGTACGAACGGACGGCGAATATTTACTCGTTGGGACTACACGGGGGGGACTCAAGAAGAGACATTGTTGGACTGGGGTACACTAAGCCAGAATGTGACTTGTCATACACATTATGCTCATGATATCGAAGTAATTGCTCCCACCACTAATCCGGCCGGCTATCGCTGGCTTTACTGGGACTTTCCGGGCGACGACAATCGCGAGGATAAGACACAGGAGTTTGTGCTGGACGAGGACATGACTATTATCGCCACCTACGAAGAGTGGGAGATGGCGGGGGTGTGGTTAGCGGACGACGCCCTGGGCAATCTGCACATGCTGTACGCGTCAGGCGGCAACTTGCGCTACCAGCGGCTGGGGCCACGGGAGACGGAATGGGGCGCGCCGGTGGCCGTCACCGAGACGGGCGAGGACCGTTACCCGACTGGCGTAATCCTCGGCAAGCCGCGGCCGGCGGTCGCCTTCAGTGTGGTGGCGTCGCCGAACATACTGGCGGCGGTGCAACGGGGCGACAACATAATCATCCTGGCGAGCGCGGATGCCGGAGCGAATTGGGAGGAGGTTGGGACAGTGGCCGGCAGCAGACCATTCATGTACCCCGACGCGTTCACCACCTGCCTGCTTTACTACGACGGGGATGACGTGGTGAAATTCCAACGAAGCCAGGGCGACTTCTCGACGGTCGTCGGGGAGGTGGCGACGGTGACCGAGCAACAGGAGGGGGAGCCGGTGGCAGGGCGGTGGCTGCCGCATACGGGTCAGCACCGGGCGGCCGTGCCCTACGGCGGGGCGATCGATATCTATGTGAGTAATGACGGCGGGGCGAGCTGGACGCGGGAAAGCACGGTGTCTGACTGATGGCATTTAAGCGGAAGGCGGCGGCCAGCCAGGTCCTGCTCGGCAATGCCGGGCTTTCTTACGAGCCGACTACCGACGGCTTCGGCGGGCCATTCGTGCGCGTGTCCGACGTGCTGGCCGAGGGGAAGGCGTTGGCGAGCGTGCTTCCCGCCGGTACTGGCGTGAACCAGCAATATGTGCGACCGGCTTACGAGCTGGTGGCGGTTGACGACCGCCACGATGCGGTTACCCTCCCGGTGCTGCTTGACATCAACACGGCGATAGAGGCAAAGGATTATATCCTGGAGCAAGCGGGTGAGGAGGGCGAGTGGCTGGAGCTGGAGGCGGACATAGGCAATTCCAAGTGGCAGTGGTTTGTGGGGGCGACCCACCAAGTCAGTACGGCCACAACGCGCTTTGATCTGCCCCTGAATTGCCCGTTCATCGTCTCGATCTGGCGGGCGGGAATCGCGGCGGACTTCGATTACGATTACGGTTACCCAACCACGGAGCTGCACTGGGGCGTAACGGACGAGGTGGATTGGGGATTGATGTTCCCTTATGCGTACCAGGCGGAGATAGGGCGCTATTGGTCGGACTTTGAGTATTATGAGTACGACACTGACGAGATCGTCACGGGCGGCAAGTTCGCGATGGCGCCGAACGGGAAGCTGGCTCTATCCTGGGAGGCCGACCAAACCCGGGCGCAGCAATGGAATATCCTGGTCTGGCCGCTGGGCGACAGGTTTTTGATCACGAACCTGAACAGCCTGTCGGTGCAGGCGGGCGGGCAGGAAATTGTATATCGCTGGCCGGGCTACTCAATCTGGTCACCGGAGGGACCGCTGCACCTGGCGCACAATGCGGGGGAGTGGGCGTTCCGCTTCGTGCCAGTCTACATGCCCGAGGCGACCTATATCGTCGGGCCGAACATAGACGTCGGCTACGACAAGACGCTGGCCCTGGGCGGCTACTGCAATTTACCATTTGTAAGCAACTATTACAATGGTGGATACGGGAGTATCAGCGTCACGGACGGGAGCGCGATAACGCCGGCGTTGGGCAAGTATCAGATGCGTTGGCTGCTGACGTTGGGGCGCAGCCGCACGGCCTCGGAGTATACGGACGCTGAGGACGAGGAGCAGATCCTATACTTCGACCGCTCGCCGATAGTATACGGCCTCCAGGTCTTCCAGGTCGGATGCGTCGGGCAGAAGAGTCCGGGCGAGAATGATGTCACAGACGACATGATCGAGATTGAAGTGGAGGCGGAGATGGGGAGGGCGGGACGGCTGGCTACCGTGATGCTTGACAACCACGCCGGGGCGTACTCGGATATGGCGGCGGCCCGCGATATCGAAGTGAAGCTGGGCTGGTTTGAGGAGGAAATCGGTGGGCCGGGCGAGCAGACGATATTCACGACGATGTTCGCGGGGATGACCGTTGAGCCGGAATACCGGTTGGAGGCGGATACCAGTCCCGAGGTCGTCGTCACCTGCATAGACAATGCCACGAAACTGGCGGCAGCCAAGGCCGACGGCCGTGTGCCGATATTTGATGGCTGGCTGGTGACCGACATACTGACGTGGGTGCTGGCGCGGTGCAATATACCGGCGGCATATCGCGTGGTGGGGACCGACATTGAGAACCTGGGGCTGCGGACAAACAGCGGATTACCAGACGACGTCATCTGGCGAGTGGAGCCGGGGCGCACCTGGTTGGACTTCATCCGCGAGGACCTGCTGGAGAAGGCGTATGGCGCCGCCGACGTGTGGATTGGGAGCGATGGGCATGTCGAGGTCGGCTGCCCGTACTGTCGGACACTGCGGTCGGCGGACCCGGATAGCGATAACTATTGGGCGAAGCATGATGGGTGGGCATCGATCGGCTGCCTGGCGGCGGACGTGACGCGGGCGGGCGAGAGCGGCGTGGACTACGTGCTCTTCGCGGAACCAACAGTGGCGCCCGCGGCGCAGCAAGCCGATGGGCCGGGCGAACTCGCCTTAGTCCACCGGTATAAGGAGCAGGCAAATCCGGAGGAGTGGGCCAACATAGTCGTCGCGCTGGCGCAGACGCCGGACGGGGCTTCGGCGATCCGGGCGTCGTTCGTGCACAAAGATGGAATCATCTACAACGAGAGCAACCCGACGGGTTACCAGGGCTTCCCGGCACATAAGGTCGTGACGCTCCCAACAGGGAGCAGCCCGGCGGACGCGAACCGGAAGGCTTGGGAGGAATTCCAGCATGTTACTGGCCGGCCCGACTGGATAAGGGCGGCATTGCCATTGCTGCCGCCGCTGGATCTGGGTATGGTGGTGGAGACGCGGGGCTGCTCCGACATTGGCATCGAGAACGCCAAGTGGCGGGTGGCCAGCGTGCACCATCGCGCATTTCGCTCCGTGAGGAGACCACCTTATACCAATATCCGGGCGCGGTACATTGGCGAGGTGGCATAAGAAACGACAGGCAGAACGACAGGAGGGACGACAGGAACAGGGGCAGGAGCAAAGGCAGGACAAACAGCAGGAGGAACAACAGCCTGCCGTTATACCTGCCATTGAACCTGCCCTTGAATCTGTCCCTAAAGATGAGACAGCGGATATTGGCCGACATCCAGGCACGGGCCAGTCACGCCGGGAGCACGCTCGTTGAAAGCCGCGCGCCGGGGGCGAATACGTTATCAGCGGCGCGGGGCACGACGGGTACGAATGCCGACGGCGAGCACTATGCTCGCTATGGGCGCAGTCAATACGGCGTGCACCGCTATAAGGAGGTGGCTTGATGGCGACAACCAATTACGGGCTGCCCAGCGGGCACGTCACGGACGACTTCGTGCAGCCTGGCCACGTCAATGACATCGCCGACGCCTTCGACCGCATAGCCTACCACATCGCTGCGAGCTTGCTGGCCAATTCGGTGATCTCAGGCTGGACAATCAACAGCGATAAGACCGTGGCCGCCGGCGCCGGGTTCGTGGCCGGCTGCTACTGTGTGACGTCCGAAGACCAGGCGATCATCGGATTGACGAATGGTGCGCTGAATTACGTCTTCGCACGCAGCGACGGGACGAGTCCCGAGGATGGCACGGTCGTTTTCTCCGCCAGCATCAGTGGCACCAAGACCGCCGGACACATCCTCCTGGGCACGATCACGCTCGACGGCGGCGGGGTGGCGACGGCTACGTCTGATACGCCGGCTGATAACGACCGGGGCTACTTTGCGCTGAAGCCACGGACGTTCTCGGGCAGCGGCAGCATAACCAACCTGCCCGGCGGCAGCTACGTGGACGTGGAGATTGACCATTCCGCGCAGGGGAGTTTTCACGGACCCGGTGCGTTGGCAGTTACGCCGGATTCGGGTGACATAGCCTACGAGGTGACCAGCCACGAGAAGGCTGCGGAATTCACCGTCCGGCTGACCAACAATGCTTCCTATATCCGCAGCCCCGCGTATACCTGGGAGCGGAAGGGGCTGGCAGTATAAGGATGGCGATAGACAGGAGTGCATGCAATTGGAAAAGAATGTGAAGAATATTGGCTCGGTCTCGGCCTGAACAACCTCGCCGCACTTGGCCCGTGGAGCATACCGCCCGCGGAGCGAATGGGGCGGTGATGGTGCAGGAGGTACTCCAGGCGGTATTGCCGGAATGGACGGGTGAGCTCACCTGCGAGGAGGAACTGCGCGGGGCTGAGACCCTGGCCGTGCGGCGCGACGCCGGCCTCGGCGATTGCATAATGATCCAGGCCACGTGGGCGACGCTGGCGGCGAGGATGCCCTGGCTGAAGATGACTTTCTTCTGCCCGGACGGGCTGCGGGAACTGTTTGAACCCGACCCGGCGCTTGCCGATGTCCGCGCCTATGACCAGTTCACCGGGGGCTACGATGTGTCGGTGGACCTGCATATGTATGTGGAGCTGCACCCGGCGGCGCAGATAGCGGATCGGACGGCACTCTTCGCCACGGCGTTCGGTATTGAGGTCGCCCGCAGTCCCCGCGTTTACCTACCAGATTATGAACTGCCGGTGCGACGGAAGCCGAGCGTGGCCATCACCATGTACGGCAAGTATCCGCACCGGAGCTGGCCAATCGAACACGTCGAGGAATTGGGTCGGCGATGTATTGGCGCAGGATATGAGGTCTGCTATCTGAGTGAGTTCGCCAAGGATGAAGGCCAGCTCGGGCCCGGCCGGTATTGCTGCGGGCGGCCGCTGACGGAGCTGGCGAGGTTGGTGGCGGGATGCGATGTGGTGGTCTCACCCGATACGGGCACGCTGCACCTGGCGGGGGCGCTGCAACACTACGGGCGGGCGCGGGTCGTGGGCATATTCGGACCCTGGGACCCGCTGTTGCGCGTCACTCCCTACAAGTACGTCCGGTATCACATAAACCGGGAGTTGGCGTGCGTGCCGTGCTTCGAGTCGGCGGAGCATCTTATGTGCGCGCCGGGCGAGATTGATCATCCGTGCATGCGGAGCATCTCGCCGGAGCAGGTCTTTGGCAGCGTGCAGGCGATTATAGCGGAAGGGGGTGTCAAGAGATGAACGAGATATGGATAGTCATTATGATAGGCGGTGGCGTGGCGATTGTATTGCAGGTGTTGAAAGTGTTTGGCGTCCCGCTCGCGGGCAAGCAGACTATCGTTCGCCTGATTGTGGTGGCGGCGGCTTTGGTGCTGGCATACCTGGCACTACAAGACCAGGCTGAGCTTGCTGTCCAGGACGTCCTCGCCTATGCCGCTGGTATCATCGTCGCGGCGGAAGGTGTCTATAAGTGGCTTATACAGCAGATCGCAAAGCCAGCGCCATAGCGTGGGCTATGTCGCAGGGCGCGCACAACGGCGCTCTACGGCTCGCGCGCGGGGAAGACAACCCCCAACACCCAAGGTGTAGCCGAACGGAAGCTCCTACCCCCCTAAAATGCCCAGCACGGAGGCGGCTAATGCCAAGCGAGAGACAGTTGACAGTCGAGCAGGCGAGCGGTCAGCCGGCCCCTGCGCCTGCGAGCCGCTCAAGGCAATTCCCTGGCATTGTAGGAGTATGACTCAATGATAGCGCGGGAAGCGCGTACTGGCCCGTTCTCGTCGTCAGAACAATGATCATGGCGAGAAGAGAGATATATGATGATACGCTGGCTAGCAGACTACATGAAGAGTGCCTTGTTCCGAGCTCGAGACTCTTTGTGGGCGGGCTGGGGAGGTTTCGTAGCCGGCGGGTTGTTTGTTCTATTATTATTCCGTACGGTGAGAGAGACGGAGGAGGACGACGATGAGCAAGAAGATAATATGTCTTGACCCCGCAGCTCACTGGCCAGACAACGTCGGCCTCGGTGGATATTCTGAACGCGACGGTGCGTGGGAGATCGCCGACGCTTGCCGCCGGTTGTTGGAGCAATCGTACCCCAACGACTGCACGGTCATCATGACGCGGTCCAGCAAGGATGACCTTCGGCAACGCTACCCCGGCTACCTGAATCAAGAGGTCCGGCGGATCAATGCCTCGGGTGCAGACTACTCGCTGTCGATCCACACTGACGCTAGCAGCAATGCTGCGGCCCGGGGAGTAACGTGCTTTAAGGGCGGCCCGCTCTCGGAGGCGTTCGGCAACAAGCTGCTGGCTGCGATCGCCGCACGGTTTACGCCGGCAGAGTTGCCTCTGTTCAGATCGACGGCCATTGACCACTATAACGGACGGAACTATCTCAAGGTCATGCGAGAAACGGTCATGCCGACCGCGCTCTTTGAAGGTGGCTTCCACACGAACGAGCAGGACATGGTACTGCTAGGCACACCGGGTGGCAGGGAGCGCATCGGTCGCGCCCTGGCCGACGGCATAGCAGATCACTTTGGCTTGGAGGCTGGTGTTGCAATGTCAGAGGAGTTGAAGGTGATTCTGCTGCCAGGCAGCGCCCTGATCAACTGCCGGCCCCGAGTAGAGGACGGTGTGACTCGCGTGGATCTGCGCCCCTTGGCCACCGCTCTGGGCTGCGAAGTCTTCGACCACATAGACGACCAGGGGAAGGTGTACATCAAAGTTGAGAGGAGGTGACATACGTGACTAAATACATTCTGATCGTGGCGCTGGTACTTGCGATAGCACTGCCCGCTTTTGCCGGTCCGCTGTGGGATGAGATCACCGCTGTGCTTCAGCCGCTCGTGCCGGACGAGATGAGCGGCGCATTTGCCCTGGAGCTGAGACCCGATGGCATCCAGGCCAGCGATGGCCATGTCCTGCTGATGGGTAATTATGCGCTCGTCCACCTGATCGGCAAGCCGGCATTCTTCGATGTGTGGCGCCCGTCACCGCTCGGCATCGGGGTCAGTTACAAGCTTACAGGGACTGACTACCGATTCGGTGTTGGATTCGACAAGAAGCTGGATTGTTTTTTGGTCTACTTCCGGCAGGGGATTGAGCTTGACCTTGACCTATGAGACGACTATGGCCCAGCTCGTGACAACTGAATAAGGAGCATCCGGCCCGCGCTAGAGAAGAGTCTGGCGCGGGTCTTTTTTGTGCGTGGTGTCAGCCCCCGGCAAAGAAACTTTGGGGACTTCGGCGGAAGCACTTGACAAATGTTTGCCAGTATGTTATACTCTCAACAAATGCCCAGAGGGAGCAAACGAATGTTAGGAGAGCAACTCAGAGACTTACGGGAAAAGTTGGGCCTTACGCTGGAGGAACTGGGTGCAGAGGCCGGCGGTTATACACGCGGCTACCTGTCGGACCTAGAGACACGCAGCGGGGGGAAGGCAGCTTTGCCTGCTGAGATTGAACCTAAGATCATCGCTGCACTCAAGCGACTTGCCCCAGAGCGTGACCAGGAAGTCCGCGAGGCTATCCTGGCATTGCTCGCCGCTGACACGCCCGCCGAGGGGCAGCCAACGGGGGGATAAGTTATGAGACCGGCTGCCCCGCCGAAAGGAGAGTCGAGGATGCTAGCATTTGACCCGAACAAGGTATACACAATCGGTGAGATGTACAAACCCGCGATGGAGATTACGACCTGGAAGGGTGCGGCTATCTATCGGGCTTCCGCCTTGCATTACGCTATGGTGCATTTTGGGCAGACACGGGAGGAGGCCGAGAGATTGTTGGGCATAAACCTTGGCTATTTCGCGGGCTATTACGGGGCCGAGACCCGGGCGCGCGTTGAGCGGCTGTTCTCGTGTGCGCACCCCATATTCGGCGCGATAGCTGAGAAAGGTACGCCGACGCCCGATGAGGCCTTTTCAGCGGGCATTGCGATGGCAGCAAGCTGAAGATTGCATGCCAGTCAAAGGCACTGACAATGAGCACAGATGAGCAGACAACCAAACCGACATGGGCGCAGGTGAAGCAGGATGTGTTGCTCTGCCTCATCGAGACCACGTCAGCTTAGGAGGTGCTGAAGATGACTGAGACAGTGTCTTCGGATTCGTTGGCCCAGGCGGAGGGCATCATAAGGCAGGCGCAGCAACTCGGTGAATTGGTCTCCAACCCGGAGCTTATCCGCAAGGTTGGACGAGTTATCGCGGCGGACCGGGATTGTCCACCACTGGAGTTGACCAACCTGATGCTGGCTGTCGCTGGCAAGACACGGGAGATGATGGTGCGGCCAAACCACTGGCTTGTGATTGCAACGCTGCGCGCTGAGCGTCTGGGGATGTACGAGGCGGTCAAGGTGCTCTGGGGCAACGAGGCGACCGACGCGATGATGGACTTCGGGACCGCAATCGAGCAACTATACCTGGGCAAGGCGAAGGCCGTCAATGATCAGCCCGCAGCCACGGCTTGAACAACCCGACGATCGGCTGTTGGAATGGTGGGAGTTGATCGGTGTAGGCGAGGAGCATTGGTGCGAGGGGTGCCGGCAGGATCATACCGATTGGGCGCTTGTGCAGACCGATGAGGTATATGAGCAAGTCACCATCCGCTGTGAGCGTTGTGGGCAGTTGCAGCGAATCAATCCGGCCGAAGAGCACGCCGACCGGGCTTACCATTCGCATATTATGCGGGAGCCATCGGTGAAGGCAAAGTCATTTGTAGAGGCACTCGCGGAGAGGATTGGATTATGAGCGAGCAGATAGCAACCAGGAAGCAACTAACATTGCGCGACGTCATGGCCAGCGGCCGGAAAGGCAGCTTCGCACGGACCCTCTATGAATTGCACGAGGCAGCGTTGTCAGGCGATTTGCGGGCACTGCACGATGCCCTGGAGCACGCTTATGCCATCGCTGACCCGGGCAACACCGAGCGGTTGCACAGGGCTTTCCAGCGGGGTTGCACGATTCTGGACCTGAGGATCGCTGCATCCCTGGAGGCCGAATGGCCGGGCCTCACGCGGCTCGACGAGCCGATGGACGACCCGTTTTCTTGCGATCTGACGGAGGAGGTTGAACCATGCGAGCACGAGACTATGCCCAAACCGCGCTCCTGACCGTAGCGGCATTCCTGATAGGATTGATGTGGGGACACAATTGGTGGGCGCTGGCAGCCGGGACCTTCGGTATTGTGTTGATGGCGCTGGTCTGCGCGGCCAAGCACCGGGAGATAGACGCCCATTATGAGGGACTGTTGCAGGACCAGCGCCGGGAATGCCAGCAGCGAGTGCGTGATGCTGTAAACGAATACCACCAGCGCACCAGTGTTGTGGAGTCTCTGAATGAGATAGTGCCCGATCAGGTGGACCTGACTGTGGAGAAGCGGCGGGCGCGGCCTTTTCCCGAGGAGCAGTTAGTCTGTGACGGAGCATATGTGGAGGATGGTATTGCCTATCAGCTTGAGGTTGGAGAAACCTACCAGCCCCGTGATCCTCAACGGAATTATCCCTTCACTGTAGCAGGCTTTACACCCTCCCCAGATGGTAGTTGCTGTATGCTGCAGCCTCAGGGAGGCGGCATCTGTGGATTTGGAATATTCTTGAAGCGCTACATTGTGCCCGCAGTCCCGGGGCTGACAGAGAGTTCAAGGCAGGAGGACGACAATGAGCAAGCCGAAGACAGCGATGACTGACTTGTATCTGGGGAGTGGGTGGAACCAATATTTCGCCGCGGGCATCTGGGCGGAGGTCTATCACGGCTACGAGTACCACTCGAAACTTTTCGATGTCGTAGCTTGTGGAACCCCTAAGAGTGACAATCACTACCATACACATTGCCGCCGTAATATGTGTTACAACCATGTTTCTGGAGCAGTTACCGCGTACAAAGAGCATGACATCTCGCCCGTCCGCCGGCCGTGCAAGCTCTGCCTGGCCGCACTGGAAAAAGCTAAGAAGGAGGCCGCGAAGTGAGCAAGGCACGAGACGCACGAGACAAAGCAGATATTGAAGCAACCATGCTGGAACGCTGCCCCGTCTGCACCGTAGAATGGACGGTTATGCTGGGGCGAAAGACAGCGCGAACCATTGAGTGGCGATGTGATGCTTGCGGCTGGTCTAAACACTTTGACCGCCCATCCGCTAAGAAGGATGCAAATGACACGCAAGCCAGCGTATGAAGAAACCAGCGTCTCAGTTGACCGCTCCATGGCGCAGATACGGAAGCTGCTGGCGGAGGTGCTGCCATGATTGAGACCGCAAAAGCTCGGCAGGCTTTTGAGGATTACGTTATGCTGGGACCGGATCGCTCCCTGGTCAAGTTGGCCGGCGAGTACCGGCAGCGGAGTGCCGCTGGCCGGGCTGTCCCGACGAAGCGCAAAGCGACCCTTGAAAAGTGGTCGGTGAGGCATTCGTGGCAGGACCGTGTGCTGGCTCGTGTGGAGGAGGACGCTGACGCTATTCGGATAGCGCTGCGGGAGCGGGCGGTGGCTTTTCGGGAGCGCGCTATGGCCTTGCAGGAGCGCATGGCGACGGCTATCGAGGTGGATGTCAGCCGGTACCTGAAGAAGCTGGAGGACAAGGGCGGGGTGATACTGGGGAAGGATGCGGCCAACCTGGAACGATTGATGAGGCTGTTTTTTCAGTTGGCCGAGTGGAGCGAACATACGGGCAAGGGTGGCCCCTTCCATTACGGCTCCACGTGGCCAGAGGCGCGCAGGGTAGCACGCTATCGCGACAATTATACTTGCCAGCGGTGCGGAATCACCGAAGAGGAACTGGGGCACGAGCTATCGGTTCACCATATAGTCCCCTGGCGGGAGTCCGCGGACAATAGCCCGGAGAACTTGATTTGCCTGTGTGACACAAACGACAATGGATGCCATCAGCACTGCGAACACCATCCCGAAGATTGCCCCCAACCGCGCAAACACTGGTTACTGCCGCCGGGAGACGAAGGTGCGACGAACGAGGCCGAAGTGATAATAGACGTGTAACTTGACAATCCTGGGGGCGCCCGCTGAAACGCAAGTAGGCGGATAGCTATGTACCGCACCTACCGAGTACTGCCTACGGGTCGGAAAGGCAAGGCCGGCGATGCTACAAACCAAAAACCTGGACGCGGGCGCCACCCGGAGATGAAAGAGGGGGAATAGCCATGACGATATCTTTGCAGATACAGCCCAAAATCCTGTACCGCATAGCCGTGCAGGAGCCTGGTGGCTTGCAAACGGCCAAAGGCCGGCGACCTCGTGACCACTTCTTCGTCACCGAACCCGATCCGGCCACCAAACACTATCGCGTGACGACGGCGGGCACGGCGGCGCTGACCAAGTATCTCTCGACCCTGGACTACGCCGACCCGGAGAAACCGAGCGCCGTGCCGATCCGGGTGATGGGCAATCCGGTGATGATAGCCGGGGAGTGGACGCTGCCCTCGCATGTCCTCCGCTGCGAGCTGGCCTACAAGCTGGCGCGGGGGACGATCTGCCACTGTTCGGACCTGCGCGTGAAGTCCGATGAGGAAGCGAAGGCGGATAATCTGACGCCGCCGCTGGACGGCTCGCGGATGGCGTACCTGATTGGCGAGGCGGAGGAAATGCTTTATGACGAGGATGCCGAGGGCCGCCCCGTCCTGCGCGGTAAGACCACGAAGGTCTGCAACCCGGCTCGCTGCCCCCGTTTTCAAGGCAAAACCCAGGGCAAGTGCAAGCCCGATATGACCTTCATCTTCCAGGCGCCCTGGTTGAGTAGGTACGGGCCGTGGATGGCGTTCAAATCCACGAGCTATCGCAGCTACCAGGGCATCCGCTCGACGTTGACGACTATCTCCCTCGCCACCAACGGCTGGCTCTTCGACCTCCCCTTATGGCTCTGTACGCGCATCGAGCGCACCGGCGACTTCCACAACCCGGTGTGTTGGATCGAATATCGGGTGGACGCTAACGGTGAGTTTGAACCCGAAGCCGACGAGCTGCACGCCATGCTGCAAGGGGCGGCCATGGGTATACAGGAGCGGTGGATGAGTGGGGACGAGCGGATGAAGGAGTTGACCGCGGCCCAGGAAGAGATCGAGATGGCCGGACCGGAGGATGCCGAGGCGGCCGCTGACATGCACGAATTCCACCCTGACGTCGTCCCCGTCGAAGCGCCACCAACTCCCGCCGACCGCAAGCGGAGTCTGGAGGAGGAGGCACGGGTGATTTACCAGGCCATGCACAAGCATGTCTCCGATGCCGAGTGGAAGGCAAAGACACAGGGGCTCGATAGTCTGGAGGCGTGGGAGGGACGGGTGACCGAGTTGCGGGCCGAAGCGGAAGCCGCGGCGCTGGACGAGCCAGAGGAACCACAGGAAGAACGACAGGCGCAACAGCAGGAACAGGAGGGACAACAACCTGCCGTTGAACCTGCTCCTGAGCCTGCCCCTGAACCTGCCGTCACTAGGCTCTTTGACTACGAGCCCGGCGACGGCCTGGATAATCTGCCGACACCGGGCGATTTCGCGCTGACGGTATTGCGCGAGCTCGGCGAGGACACGCTCACCGACATCTGCCAGGAAATAATCAGCGCGGACCGGCCCGGCGGCGTCGAGCCGGCCGATATGCAGGCGCTGGTGGAGGCGGCTAATCACGCCTATGCCGGCAGGGAGAGCCCGGAGGAGGATGCGTGATGAGTGAGTCGACGACACTTGTGCAGATGATTGAGAAGATAGAAGATTTCGATGAGGTCAATCCCACACCGCAGCGCCGTACACTAACAGCCTTTGGAAGGCATATGATAGCCCTCCGCCAGCGCGCCGCCGAGGTGGAGAAGGAGCTGGAATATGCTTGCGGGAAAATCGGCTTTTTTACTTGCCCACCAGACCATCTATCAGAGAGTCAAGCTTGTTCGGATATTGCATTGTTTCAAGACCGCCCATGTTCTGCTTGTTGGAGATCCTTCTTGAGAGAACGAAGCCGCCAGGAGGCCAAGCATGACCAAGTCACTGCCGACCATAGCAATGACGCTGAGCGTGAAACCGGTGCGGCTACAGCGCAGAAGGACTAAGGGCTGGAATATGCAGAAGGCCAGTCGAGCAATCAATGGGTTGGAGGCTGTCTCTGTGGGGAGGCCGACTAAGTGGGGGAATCCGTGTGGCACAATGATTATGTACAAGCTCTGGCTAGGGCAGCCTCTGGTGGGATGGTGGCGCGACCGCAGAAGAAGGATACTGCACGACCTCCCCGACCTTCGCGGCAAGAATCTCTGCTGCTGGTGTCCGCTCGACCAACCGTGCCACGCTGACGTATTGCTTGAGTTGGCCAACGAGGAGGCTGCCGATGCCTAACCTCTGGAGCCATAACAGGCTGTGCGCGTTCCGGGACTGCCCCTGGTCGTACTACATGCACTATCGGCAGAAGGAGATTGAGGCGGTTGTGCCGATCTTTGGCGCGGGCGGGGAGTTTCACCGCGTGGCCGAGGAGTACGGGCGGCACTGCCTCGCGCGGGGCGTCGGTCAGGACCTCGACTGGGCTTACGCCCGGGCCGACCGCTACGATGACGCGGAGCTGGCCGATGCCATCGCCCGCTTCGCGTTGCAAATGGAGTACGACTGGGGCATGATCGCGCAGGTCGGCGACGCGGTTGAGCGCTGGTTTGAAGTGCCTATGGACCCCGCCGGCGAGGACATCCTGCGTGGGCGCATAGACCTGCTGATGTTCAATGAGGTCGAGAACCAACTGTGGATATGGGACTATAAGTTGGGCCGCGCCCGCTACGATCTCGAATGGCCGCCACGCCAACTCCTGCTCTACGCCTGGGCGATGCACCAGGAGTACCCGGACGCCTGGAGCACGCTGCTGCTCATTCTCCAACCACTCATGCTACCGGCGGTGACGCAGTGGGAGCTGGAGGGCCGCCCGGACATTGACTGGGCCCGGGCGTTGATCGAGCAGGCAAAGGCAGCCACGGAGTTCCCCGTGCGACCCGGCGATCGCTGTACGGCGTGCGGCTACGTGCTTCATTGTCCGCTCGTCTCGCCGGGCGGGGACTTCCGGCCCGCGCTGCGCCGGGCTGTCGAGGTGCGCGGCTGCGACGTCATAGCCGACCAGTTGCAGAAGTCCCCTGGCACGATCCGGCGGTGGTTGGCGGGCAAGCACGTACCCCGCGACCGACAGCGCCTGGCGGACTTCCTGGCCTATGAGTACCTGGGGGCCGTGCGGTCCGACGACGTCGCGCAGCTAGCCGCGGAGCAGCTCCACGCGACGCAGACCGCCGCCGGTAGGCTCAGCAAGTTCGTGCGGCCGTACATCGCCGAGACGGGGAAGGCCATCCCCGTGGGGGAGGGCATGGAAGCGGGCATATACCTCCCGGAGTGGGCGAACAATAGTGGCCTGCGGCTTACCCCGGACGACCCCCGAGACCTGTTCGACCGCCTCGAGCGGTTGGACATAGACCCCATCGCCCGCGGCCTGTTCACACCCAACCCCGCGGCGATCGGCAAGCTGATCGGGGAGGCTAAAGAAGAGCTTATAGCCGCCGAGGGCGACTTTCCCGAGTTCACGGACCCCGAGAGTGCTGAGCCAATAGCCAAGCTCGAGCGCCGCTGCACGCCGGTGAATCCGTCCGCGAGCTTCAGGATCAGGAAGAGAACACATAATCAGACAGCATAAGGAGATGAGCAGGATGCCAAAGCCAAAGCCAGAGCCAAAACGCATTACCCGTCTTAAGGCGACCAACTTCGGCGGACTCGAGGAGCTGGACATCAAGGTCGGCCAGCACACGAAGTTGACGGGAGCGAAGGGCGTGGGCAAGACCTCAGTGCTCGCGCTGGTAAGCACTGTACTCACCGGCAAGGGCCTACGGCCCCATCTGGTAAAGCTCGGCGAGGACAAAGCAACACTACTGGTCGAGCTCACCGACGGCACGACCATTAAGCGCACGGTGAAGGCGCCCAGCAAGACCACGGCGCTATCGGTCGAAAAGGACGGCATGCACCCGGCTAAGGCCCAGGCGTTCATTGACGCGCTCGTGGGGCCGTATGCGTACAATCCAGTGGATATCTTCAATAAGTCGGCCAAGGAGCAGGCCGCCGTGGTCCTCGCGCTGACGGACGTGGCCATGACCGCGGACGAATACGCCGAGCTCTGCGGCGATGGGCTGCTGCCCGATGTGGATTACGACGCACATCCCCTCTTGGTGGTGGCTGACATCGCGAAGACGTTGTTTGCGCAGCGGACGGAAATCAATCGGGATCTGACGCAGAAGCGAAGCGCCGCCTGTGAAGCCCGGGAGGGTATTCCCGAGGGCTTCGATGCTGATGCCGTGCGCGGGGCCAGCCTCGGCAACCTCGTTGACGAGCGGACGGCGGCACGACAGCAGAACAAGGAGCGGGAGCAAACAGAGGCTAAACTCGCGACCACGAAGCAGCAGCTCGCTTCGCTACGCGAGCAAGTCAAGAGCCTGGAGGGGTCGCATGAGGCACAACACAAGTGGCTCGAGGAGAACCCCGAGATCGACACCGCTGCCCTGGACAAGCAGATACACGACTTCGAGGAGCAGGCGGATCTCCTGCGCATCCACGATAGCGCGAAGGCCACGGAGGCTGAAGCCGCCCAATTGTCACGCGAGGCGGAGAAGCTCACGGAACTGATCGACGCCGCCCGGGCCAAGCCCGGCGAATTGCTCATGGCCCTGAAGGAGTTGCCGGTGGAGGGGATGGGAATTGACGCAGAGTACGGTGTGACCATAAACGGCGTGCCGATCGGTGATCTCAGCGATGGCGAGATGATCGAGTTGGCGGTGGAGATCGTCCTGCGCTATGCGGGCGAGTTCCCGCTACTGTTGCTGGATGGGCTGAACGCGCTCGATCCCGACTCGCAAGCACAACTGCGGGAGCGGCTGGTCGCCAGCGACTGCCAGTGCTTTGTGACCCTGGTGACCGAGGGCGAGCTCGTGATCGAGGAGTGGTAGGACCTTGATGATCGGCGGGGCGGTTCTCGGTGGCCGGAGGGCTAGTGCTGAGGCACTACCTATCCGGCAGCTTTTAGGCGCCGAGGCCGCCCGCCGGTCAATAGCCGCCGCGATGAAAGGTGAGAGATGATAATTCAGGCTGGGCCGAAAGGAGACTGATCATGCCCAGATTACCAAGGATAGCGATGACACCGAGCACCGAGCATGACTACGATCCCATCCCGCTGATCCTGGCGGGGATGAAGACCCACACGCTCCGCAAGCGTCACTGCCACGGCCGCAAGGAGATAGTGGTCAAGGTCAACGGCCGGCAGCAGCGAACGGGGATCGTCGTGGAGTTCACGAAGCGCGAGCGGATGCGGAAGATGGAGTTCCTGGATGATGACTTCGCCAGGGCAGACGGGTTCCGAGGCTCAGGTGCTGGGGCGAAGCTCGCCAGCTATCTGCTGACCCACTATGCACAGATTCCGAGCCGGATGTGGTGCACCCACTTCAAGGTGATCGAGAGACCGGAGGAGAACGATGAACAAACAACAGAAACCGCGTGACATCACCTGGATATTCTTCTTGATCCTCGTTGCTGGAACCATTGCGATCTGGTTGCACATCGGCACGGCAAAGTCAGTCTCGCCACTGGAACTAAAGTTGCAGATGGATCTCCAGACCGGCGAGCTACGCCCCATCGTTGAGATCAGCGCCGACGATCTCCTGCCCACCGATCTGATCCAGCGAGTGGCGGCTAAGGCGAGGCGCGGCGACTACGGCAAGCTGATCCCCTGGCGAGCCACAGCGTATCGTTTGTTGGCCGAGAATGGGCCTGCGCGGGAAGGAAAGGCCTATGTTACGCACTATACCCCGCCTTTGTTCAAACGCGGCCAGGGAACGCGCTGGGGCTGGGGCTGTACTGAAGGGTGTTGGGCTGCAAACAAACTCCCCGGTTACTGGTATGTGCTGGTGCAACACCCCGCTACTGGCTTCTGGGAAATGGGCTGGATACGCGACACCGGCGCCAGCTGGAACGATCGCCACTGGAAGCAGGTGGCGAGAGAGAGATACGGCGTCACCGTGGATCTGTGGCTCGACTGCTGGACACCCGACCCTAGTCTGGGATTAGTTAGCTGGCCCGGGGCAAGGTACATTGCAATATCAGCACAGAAGACGTGGTGAAAGGAGGCAATATGACGCGCACTAAACCGCCTTTCTTTTGGTGGCCCAGAAATCCCATAGTCCGCCGCCTGTGGTTTGTCATTCGCCGATTCCAAGCCAAGCTCTATCTTCTGCTCACGACCAAGTACGCCTGCAATAGGCGGTATGTCCTTTACCGCGACGTGGGGGTGTGGTGGGATACAGAGGAAGCCGAGTTTATGCCCGAAGGAGTTAAGCCGCCCGGATTACCGCAGTGTTCGGGGGACAATGACTGAATGGCCTGGGTGAAGCGTATGATGGGCGAGACCACTGCGCGGAGAGTCATGCAATATGGCAAATCGTCCCCAACTTGAGAGGGAGGTAAGCACAATGCTCGTGAACACAAAAGAGGTAGCAAAGGCAATTCTGGCAGTTAAGCAGCCACGCCAGAAAGCTATCGGGGTCTCCGTGCGGAAGGGTCGCCTGGTGGTGCGGGGGTGCTCACAATACGGTGAGTGGAGCGCAACCTGGGAACAGCCATTGTCCGGGGATGTAACGGACCTGGACGAGCAGCCGATTGAACACAGGCTGCTGGCCGGCATTGTCAAGGCGGCACCGGACGAGCTAAACTTGGAGTCGATAGAGGAAGGTATTCACTTATGGACTGAGGGTGCCTACTGGAGGCTCAAAGCGTCGGGAGATGAACTGCCCGCAGACCTGCCGGTGGGGGGTGGGATCAAACTCAGATTAGAACTGCCGATCAATCGGTTCCTCGAGATTGTTGCGCTCCTGGCCACGTCTGCCTCAAGTGACGACACTCACCCCGTATTGACTACGGCGGTGATCGCACACGACGGGGAGCGCCTTGTGGCCTGCGCGACTGACACCTATCGCCTGCGGGTCATACCGCTGGATAAGTATTGCACGAAGGGCGGGGTAGACCTCGGCGATTGGACGCAGGTTGAGACACTGCCCGTGTCGGCTCTGAAGGCCGCAGCCAGGGCGATAGCGGAGCTCCCAAAGAAGGGCCCTGAGCCAGTACGTCTTCAGTTGCGAGCTAATGCCTGGACAGTGTCCTGTGGGCCTGTGCGATTGGTGGCCGGGTACGGGGGTGGCGAGTATCCTAATGCCAGTAAGGTCATACCTGATCAGGCTGATACGGACTGGACGCTGACGGTGGACGCAGATGAGCTGCGGACGGCGCTTGCCGGCCTCGGGCCCATCGCCGCAGAAGATAGCAACCGGGTAGTGCTGGGCTGGGATGGCGGCCGCACCATAACGCTGAAAGCCGACATCCCCGACCCCCACCAGTCGGCACTGATGCGATTGTCGTGCCGTGTCGGCTCCAGAAAGAAAGAGCGGGAGACTGCTTTCAGCTACCGCTACATGCTGGACGGCCTATCGGGGAGGGAGGGCGAAGTCAGGCTCGAGCAGGGCACGTACCTGAATCCTATCTTGCTGGACTTTGGAGCAGAAGGCCTGTACGTCATTATGCCGATGTCGGTGATGTAGGATTACTCAACACAGCGTCCTTGACATAGTGTGGAGAATATGCATAATGGGAGATGGTGACGCACTTATGCACCAGGACAATCCCACGCTCACATTCACAAGGAAAAGGCAGTTCACGCGGACTTCGCTATGTCTTGTGCATTGCGTCACCAACCGCGAGGACTGCCTTCTCGTTTTGATGGGCGGTGGCTAATGTTTGCCTGGCCGGCCACCTGGAGTAGAATGATTCGCGCAAGGGCCAGCGATGTCTGTGAGCTATGTGGCAGTGGTCGGCTTTATGGCTACGAAATGTCGTACCCCGAACAGACCATACTCCGCGTTAGTTATGTGACTGGATACATCGCTCATCACATTCTTCCCGTTCGCCACTTCCCGCTCTTTGCGGAGCATCCCGCGAATGGGATTGCCCTCTGTGATCATTGCCACGGGAAAGTTCACGGAGGGCGACAGTGGTACGGTTGGGCCGCCATAGACTGCATTCATTGGGTTGATCGCCGATACAATGATCCGCCGACGAACAGCGTCTTTATGCAGGCGGTGGCGAAGGTGCTCGACGATGGTTCGTATTATGATTTAATCCATCTCTTTGGACGCCGAGACTAATGGCTAGATTCCGAACGATAGACCCCAAGCTCTGGCAGCACCCATTCTTTCGCAAGCAGCCCTGGTTTGTGAGAGACATATTCATATTCCTATTCAGCAGCCATGCCGACGATGAAGGCCGGTTCGTGGCCGACGCCTTTGCCATCCTCGAAGGAGCATTCTCGCGCAACCACCCGGTGACAGAAGAGAACGTAGAGCAGGCCCTGGCCGCGCTTGAGGAGGGGGGGCTGATTGTACGCTATGATGACTACGGTTTCCTCCTCGGTTGGTATGAACATCAGTTCATTGATCGGCGTTATCGGGAGCCATCTTCACTGGCACCGCCACCTGTTGAAGTCGATTCCTGGGAGGCCGCTGAGGCCATCCGCCAGGAGTATGCCAAAGCCCAAAATATAGACTTTGCGAAGGCACAATTTCGGCCCGCCTTACGCTGGTCACTACAGAATGAATACCAAGAGGATAGTGCTACACGAGAGAATCACGAGAGTAACACGCGTGAAACACACGCTGGAAGGGAAGGGAAGGGAAAGGAAGGGAAGGGAAAGGAAGGTACTACAACATCCTCCCCCCCATCAGCAAGGGAAACTAAAGCTGAAAGGCAGGCCCGGCTCAATGCCAACGAAGAGAAACTACGATCAGCGTTCACGGCGGACGAACTAATCCTCGTCGACGCCTACCTGGAAATAGCGGCCGGCGAAACAAAGAGTGGTCAGATTACTCAGGGCGGGACAATAACTCGCCTAGATGAATTGAACACCGTGAAGAACGAAGTAGGCCACGACCGATTTATGGGTGGAATGCGGGCGGCGAATAGCGCGGGAGCACCCAACGCTAACTATGTGAAGAAGGTGGCACTGAGCCAAGCACGAGCAGGCGACTCCGGCAAGACCATCCCGGCGAGAGGAGACGTTGACTATGGCGAGCCCGGCAAAATCGAAATGTGAACCTCCCGATAACTGCCGAGGCAAGCTCTGCGAGGGCAGCTATCTAACCAATCCCGAATATGCCTTTCATCCGATAGGCTGGACTGGTTGCCCGCTGGACGGCCCCGATTGCCCGTTTCACAAGCAGCGCTTACTCGGACCGCTCGGGATCGGCGAACGCTATCAGTCGGCAAGTCTGGAGAAGATCCCCAGCGAAGGGGCCCGTACCTTTGTCCACACCTACATAGATTCAATCGGCGCGAATATAAGCGCCGGTAAGGGCTTGTACGTCCAGGGCGGGGTAGGAACCGGCAAGACCTCGATCCTCGCGCTGGTGGCCTACGCAGCGGCCAGTGCGGGGCACTCTGTTGTTTACTGGTATGCCGGGGAATTATTCAACCGACTGCACCGCGACGATCAGGAGGCAATGGCCGCCGCTCGCCACTGTGATCTGCTACTGCTCGACGACTTCGGGACGCAATACGCCATCGACTGGACGGTGACGCGCTTTGATTCATTGATTGAGTATCGGTATGCTCACCGGAAGGCGATGTGCGTGACCACGAATGCGAGTTCCGAAGAGTTAGAAAACAGTGATGCCTGGCGGCGCGTGTATGACCGCTGGAAGGAAATGTGCGAGGGGATTTCGGCGGGCAGGAAGTCAATGCGATGAAGAAATACAACATCATCTACGCTGACCCGCCGTGGCAGTCGGAGCCTGGGTGGTGGAACAACAACGCCTGGAAAGCATCCCGCTTTGAGGAACACTACGATACGATGTCGGTTGAGGAGATTTGTGCGCTACCAGTCAAAGACTTCACTACCGATAATGCTCATCTGTACCTATGGACGACGTCGCGGGAGCCGCGGGGCGACAACTTCGGCAAACGAGAGGACAGCTTTGACCACGGACAGGCGGGAAGTGACTACCAGCAGGTGGTAGAGCGCAAGACCATCGGCTGGCAACCGACCTGTGGCCATAGCCGACTACCACGAATTGGAGGTCAGCAGCGGCGGCCTGGCGAAAGAAAGCCCGGCACCGTCCTTGACCCGTTCGCGGGAGCCCACACTACCGGCGTCGTGTGCATCGAAGAGAACCGTGACTATATCGGCATTGAACTCAGCGCGGACTATAACGAGATTGGCCGCCGGCGATTAGAGACGGCCACGCGCAGCAAGCAGCACACACTGGAGATGTGAGATGGGCAGTGAGACCGTGATAATCTGGGAGGTCTTCACTGAGACCGGCACAAGCTACTGGAGCTGCTACGACACCGAAGAAGAGGCTATGAGCGAAGCCAACCGGCTCAGTGCAAAGCAGGAACAGCCCTACTTTGTCCGACGTCAGGATAATATTCTGTACGATCCGATCGAAGTCATAGCAGAGCCCGAAGTCCCAGCACAGGGGGGTCTGTTTGAATGACGCATAAAGAGCTTGTGCAATCGCTGGCCGAGCACTTCCGAGGCGGCGACCGCGTTGTGTGGACAGAGCGGGGTATCGGTGCCCGGTGGATGGCGCAGTATTCGGGCCGGGGCCTGCCGACCCCAGACGTCTTCACTATTCAGAAGACCTTCGCCCGCCGCGCGATCGCAGCCTACGAGGTGAAGGCCACGAGAGCGGACTTCCTTAGTGATCTCCGCGAGGGTAAGTGGACAAAGTACCTGCCATACTGCAATCGGATGTATTTCGCAACGCCCCGCGGCCTGGTGACGAAGGCGGAGATCCCTCCGGAGGCTGGCTGGCTTACCCTCGGAGACAATGGCTGGGCGACGCCGAAGGCCGCACCGTACAGGCCGGACGCCGGAGACCTCGATGAAGAGGCCTGGCTTTGCCTGCTGTTCTACCTCGACGGGCACAAGCGGCGGGTTCGGGACCTGGCCGATAGAGCGGCCGCGGCCGCGAACATAGACCATCATCGCTTTGCCGATTCTGTGGGTGAGAAGGTAGCCCAGGTACTCGAGGGCGCACAGCTGGCAACGAGGGACTCGAGGCGCGAGGAGGAGAGATACCACGAGCTAACAGCCACGGCGTGTCGTTGCCTGGGAATCTCTCTCGAGGACTTGGAGAGGTCGTATAGCGTACAGGCAGACGTGGTAGCGGCGTGTTCTTCGCTGTCCGCTAACAAGCGCAGATTTCTACTCGAGGTGGGACGGGGGCTTATTGACTTCGCAACCAAAGGGGAGTTCACACACAAAACAGCAGCCACTATCAGCCAAGAGTACGGTGATAACTAATGGACCTAGCCGCGGAGCTTGCCGCCCGGGATATGAGCGTCAACATCTACATCCGGGCCGAGACCGTTTACATCACGCTGATTAAGCCGAACGGTAACTGGGCTGGTAAGAGCAGGATACCACACTGGCGCACTAACCACGAATTTATTGTCATCGAAGGCGAAATCGAGAGACTATTGGAGGGCTGTGATGAGTGAGAACAAACACTACGTTCGCCCCCTTGGAAGACAATTGGTCCGGCCACCTCTCGCCCGCGCAGTGCAGCAGATTTATCGTGAACGCCTGCGGCAGAACGCCAAGTGGCCGGGGCAGCAACACCCACCTGCTGAATGGCACCTTATTCTCAGCGAAGAGATGGGCGAGTTGGCCCAGGCAATCCTGCGAGAAAGTTTTCCTGAAGATGATAGGCATGGTGACAGTTCCGTGAAAACCGAGCTAATCCATGTGGCTGCCGTGGCTTTCCAGTGGTTAGAACGAATTGAGGAGGCTGAGCATGATGCCATTCACTGAGCAGTACGAACACGCGATTCATGTCGCACTAGACGCAACAGAAGGGGTGAAGCCCACTGCCTATCGGCTAATCGCCTTCAGAGAAATCCTGCGCTACGAGCTCTACAATGTTCTCCCCCTGGACTGCACCGACCATCTCGAAGAGGAGGCCGCGATCGCTGCCGAATTGGAGGAGGGAGGTGGCACAGATGAGAGCACCGACTAGGACACAACTGATGATCGCCCAGGAGCTTGAACGCCGTAAGTATGTGCGGAGGTTGACCTTGCAGGACGAGTATCTGAAGTTCAGCCTCGGTGCTGGTGAGAACAGACACTTCCTCTGGGTGGGGCGGCGGGGCCAGCTTTTGCAAGGGCGCCGTCTTTCTACCAGTTGGGACTACAACAATCGCTCTGACTGGTGGCGGGAGGTAAGATACTGCGCGAAAGAGCTTTACGAGGAGGCCGCGCAAGCCGATGAGACCACCGGGTGGAACGCTGCGGCTATACATAATGCAGCCGAGGTAAAGACAATAGGGCACGACCTCGGCTATGACGACGAGAGAATAGGAGCCGATTTAGATAAATGCCGTAATTCAGGGGAAGTAATCCAACTGCTTCGGAAGTATACACAAAGAAAGCGTGGATAATCAATGAGACCGCCGACTATGAGCTGAGAGGACGGGTCGCCTACCTGCCGCCCACATCATCACAGCACACATAGGAGCAAATGCGATGGCAAAGGATTGCCCATTTTGTAGCACCGACAAAGATAGGCCTGCCGTGGAGATGCCGCCACTACGCAAACTCCTGCTCATGGTCTGGCGCATGGAACTGGCTGGGAAGAATCTGCTCGATGACGGCTATGATCCTATTCGTGACCCGTTAGCCGAAGGCCCTGATTATGACATTCCCCTCACTGGCCTCCAGATTAAGTTGGCGGATATTAACATTCAGGTGCAGCGCATTCTGGGGAAGGCCCTTGACAGCAAGCCCTCGAATGTGCTAGAGTAAATCCATAATCCGAACAGGTGTGCTATGCCCGCTCATCGGCCTCCGCTTAATCACGGGGGCCTTTGCATTGACCGGAATGATTCCGATGCCACTAATTTTTCAGCTCATAACGCCGGCGGAGATCGCGACGCTGGAGGCCATCTTCGGGCCGATTACCGTGATTGTCCCGCAGCCGATCCAGTCGCTCGGCGAGACGCCGGAGCCGGAGGGCCCGGCCGAGAAGCACGAATACTTCCGGCAGATGATGGAGGCGAACCGTGGGCCGGTGCTTGTGCGATGAAACTCTCCACGAGGCCGCTGTCCTGGTTCCGTGCGCACCCTGACAACTATCGGGAGCATCCCGAGGCCCAGCTCGCCCATATCGAGCACTCGCTGGCGCAGTTCGGTCAGTATAAGAACGTGGTGGCGCTGCCGGACGGCACCGTGCTGGCTGGGCATGGTGTAGTCGGCGCGGCGATGAAGGCTGGTCTCAAAGCCCTGGCGGTACAGGTCGTGGATCTCGATGAGGCTGCTGCTCGCAAGCTGATGGTGGGCGATAACGAGGTAAGCAGACTTGCTACCGACGACGATCTACAGCTTGCGGAGTTGCTGCGGTCTGTGCACTATGACGGTGGGCTGGAGGGGACGGGCTTCGACGAGGAGAGCTTGAACGAGCTGCTGGCCGAGGTGCAGACGCAGTTGCCAGGCGACTGTCCCCTCGAAGACCCTGGGGCTGGGGAACCGCCTGAGCAAGAAGTGACTACATGCCCTAAGTGTGGATATATGTTTTCAGGGCAGGTGGCGAGTTAGATGGCCGCTATTGCAGAGAAAACGTGGGAGTGCCCGAAGTGCGGGCGGGGGTTTGACAAGGAGCGGAGCCGCCGTTCCCACCTTCATTGGTGCGGAAGGGACACATCCGAAACACAGCGGAAGATCGGGGCCGCACTACGCGGCAGAAAATGCAAACCGTTCTCCGTTGAACACCGGCGGAAGATGTCCGAGGCAGGGCGCGGGCCAAAGAATGCGTTCTATGGAAAGCAGCATAGTGCTGAGACAAAGCAGAAACTGAGGAAAGCAAACCTCGGCAAGCACCACAGTGCCGAGACGAGAAGGAAACTATCAGAAATAGGAAAGGCCCGGCCACCTAAGAGTGCTGAGACTAGACAAAAACTATCGGATGCAGGGCGGGGGAGGCACCCGAGTGCCGAGACGCGGCGGAAGCAGTCGGAGGCACAGCGGGGACGGAAGCCCTGGAATTATGGCAAGCACGCTTCCGCGGAGACGCGGCGGAAGCAGTCGGAGGCACAGCGGGGCTCCAAAAGCCATCGCTGGAAGGGCGGCCCATTCCCTTATGGGCCGACCTGGCCGGAGGCGCGCAGGATAGTACGCGGCAGAGATGGCTATGCCTGCCAGCTTTGTGGTATCACCGAGCAAGAGATGGGCCGCAAGCTTTCCCCTCATCACATTCGTCCTTTCCGCGAGTCCGCGGACAATAGTCCAGAGAACTTGATTTGCCTGTGTGATACGAATGACAACGGCTGCCACCACTACTGCGAGCACCATCCCGAGGACTGCCCGGAACCACGCAAGCACTGGCTGCTCAAGGTGGTGTGATGAGGGAAACGCCGAACGCACAGCGGGCTTTTCTTGATTATTATGCCCTCGGGCCGGAGCGCAGTCTGCCGAAACTGGAGGCGGAGTATCGGCGGAGAAGCGGCGGAGGCCAGCAGGTTCCTACTAAACGCCGGCGCACGCTGGAGGGCTGGTCGGCTGAGCACAACTGGCAGGAGCGCATCATAGCTCACATCCAGGAGGACGCCGACGAAGTCCGCAAGCAGTTGCAGGAGCGGGCCACTAAGTTCGGTAAGCGCGTGGCCACTGCGATTGAGCTTGACGTGACCAGACTGCTACAGGATCTCGCCAAAACCAAAGGTGCGATGCTGGCCCAGTCAACGGCGGACGTCGAGAGGCTGGTCAAATTATTCTACCAGGTTGCCCGGCAGCCGCTGTCCGATCGTACAGAGCACACGGGCCTGGCCGGTGGGCCGATCGAAGTGGAGCATGGCGCTAGCGCACTCGAAGAGCTCAACAGCCGTCTCAGTGGCCTCGTTGCCCGCATCGGAGAGGCAGGAACTTCTCCGGACGCTGACTGAAGAGCAGGCCGCCGAACTGCTCTGTGATTGGCATTTCTGGGCGCGGCCTGACCAGCTTCCACCGGAGGGCGACTGGGCGTATTGGGCGATTATAGCCGGGCGGGGCGCGGGCAAGACGCGCACTGGTGCGGAATGGGCGCGGGAACAGATTGAACAGAAGGGCCGAATGCGCGGCGGCTTTGTGGGAGCGACTGCGGCGGATGCACGGGACTACATGGTCGAGGGCGAGTCAGGGTTGTTGTCCTGCTGCCCGCCGGGCAACATGCCAGTCTACGAGCCGAGCAAGCGCCGGCTGACGTGGCCGAATGGTGCAGTCGTCACCATCTTCTCCGCCGACGAGCCGGAGCGGCTACGCGGACCTAACTTTGAATTCGTTTGGTGTGATGAGTTGGCAGCCTGGCGCTACCCCGCGGCCTGGGATAACCTGGTACTCGGATTGCGGATAGGTGATAATCCCCAGGCTGTTATCACGACGACGCCGCGACCGCGCAAGTTCCTGAAGGATATTCTTACCGATCCGGCAACCGTAGTAACCCGCGCGAGCACCTATGACAACCTGCTCCACCTGGCACCGAGCTTCGCCAGGAAGATACTGAGGCGTTTCGAGGGCACCCGCCTGGGCGAACAGGAATTGCTGGGCAAGCTGCTGGAGGATATCGAGGGTGCGCTCTGGACACGGGAGATGATCGAGGGCTCCCGCGTGGCCGAGGCCCCGGAGATGGTACGCATTGTAGTGGCTATTGACCCAGCCGTTTCGACCGGGCCGGATAGCAGCGACACGGGCATCGTAGCCGGGGGGCTGGGCATAGACGGGCATGGCTATGTACTGCACGATGATACGTGCCATCTCTCGCCCCACCAGTGGGCAACGCGGGCGGTGAATCGGCTGCATGACCTGGAGGGCGACCGCATCGTCGGCGAGGTGAATAACGGCGGTGATCTCGTCGAAGCGCAGGTACGGACGGTTGATCGTAGCGTGCCCTTCAAGCAGGTGCGGGCTTCGCGGGGCAAGAGGGTGCGGGCTGAGCCGGTGGCCGGGCTGTACGAGCAGGGCCGGATTCACCACGTTGGCAACTTCGAGGAGCTGGAGGAGCAGATGTGCAATTTCGCACCAGGGAATATGGATGAGAGTCCGGACCGCATGGACGCGCTTGTGTGGGCGCTCTGGGAGCTGATAGTTCAGTACGAAGAAGCCGGCGAAATTAAGGGATACATCGTCTAATGGCTGATCCACAAGACCTTGATATGAACGTGTACATAGTCGGGCCGCGGGAGCCTACCTCGTCGGAGACCAGCGAGCAGCGCGAGGCGCGGTCGGGCGAGCTGGCAAAGACGAGCGCGCAGCTCGTCGAGGAGCAGTGGGCTGCGGAGACGAATGTGGCCAAGCCGCCTTATGATCTCAAGGCGCTTGCCGACTTGTATGAGACGAATTCGACCAATAAGGCCTGCGTGGACGCCAAGGTGATCAACACCGTTGGGCTTGGCTGGCAGCTTATGTGGGTTGGGGAGAAGGGCAAGCAGCCGGAGAAGCCTGAGCAGGACACCGACTACCAGCGCTTACATATGTTATTCAGCGCAACCAACGAGTATGGCCTGACGTTCGATGATGTAATCCGCGCCGTGGCCACTGACCGCGAAGCCGTGGGCAATGGCTACCTGGAGATAAGCCGGGATGGCCTGGGCAAGATTGACCACTTCTACCATATCCCCGCCGAGACGGTCCGCGTGCTCCGTGACCGCACCGGGTTTGTCCAGATGCGCGAGGCTAAGAAGGTTTGGTTCCGCAACGTCGGCGAACCGCGGGGGGAGTCCGAGGATTATCCCGAGCGGACCCCCGAGGTGGCCGCGGCTGCCACGGAACTGCTGCACTTCCGCAAGTACACGCCGACGAATACTTACTATGGGATACCGGACATTGTGGCGGCGGTGGCAGCCTGCGCCGGGGACAGGGCGGCGCGCGAATACAACGTGGACTTCTTTGAGCATAACTGCGTGCCCCGCATGGTGCTGATCATCGAGGGTGGGACGCTGTCGAAGGAGCTGATGGAGCAGATTGAGCAGTATATGACCGCGGAGATCAAGGGCCAGGGGCACAAGACACTCATACTGGACGTTCCCGGCGTATCCAGTGACCCCCTCAAGGGCCCGAAGATACGCTTTGAACCGTTGACGGTGGGGGTGTCGGAAGACGCTTCATTCCTCGGCTACCGCCGGGCCAACCGCGACGAAATCCTCATGGTCCACCGCGTCCCACCGAGCAAGATCACCATCGTAGAGAATGCTAATCTCGCCAACTCCCGCGACCAGGATAAGACATTCTGGGAGCAGGTGATCCGGCCCGAGCAGCACTATTACGAGGGCACCATTCGGTATTTTGTTATACAGCATGAGACCGGACTTGCCATAGCTAACTGGGCGCTGGACTTCATCGAGGCGGACTTGACCGATCAGCGGGAGGACGCGGAGGTTGCACGGATCAGGGCGCAAGCGGGGACACTCGACCAGAACGAGGAGCGGGCGGCGCAGGGATTGTCGCCATTCCCGGGTCTGGACGAGCCGCTCGTGGGCAAGGGATTGATACCGCTCTCCCAGGTCGTGGGCAATGGCGCCACTGAGCCCCCGGACCTTAAGCTTGCGCAGGAGGACATTGAGGGGCTGGCCAAGGCGCTGATTGAGCAGAGTGATGCTGATAGCCATACGTGGGAAGACGAAGACACCGAATGGGGAGATGACCCAATGGAGTCTGGAGGTGATGGTGATGGCGACGAAAGTGCAACCAGGGCAGGGGAAGGAACGGGCGCTGGGGGAGCCCAAGACGCAGGCGGCGGCCCGGTATGATGCAAATGACAACAGACAAAGCAGAGAGCAAGGGAAATGGCGCGGCGGGGAACCTAAGACACGTTGATGGATAAGGCACTGCTGGCGATCATTGGAATGACATTTGTGGGGCCTGTGGTTGTGGGAATCTGGGGGGTGCTGTGGCTGGGCTGGCTTATCGTGGTCAAGTAAGGCGGATCCAACCGGAGGAAGTAATGGCGCAAGCAGTAATTGATCTGATACTGGCTAAGGCGCGGCGGCAGCCGACGGAAGCCAGCATCAATCGCGAATTAGCCGACATATACCCGGAGCCGGGGAACGCAAACGAGCTTCGCCTGGCTCGCAGCTTGTACAAGTTCTTCCACGCGCAGGTGGAGCACATAGCAGACCGCCTGGAAGTTCGTGGACCAGCGGACTTTGATATCTATACGGAAGTGCTGCACGCTGCCGGCCAGGACATTGCGATGACGGACGTGCGCAACCGGGCGGCACGGCGATACTACAAGGCGAGGACTCGGCCAATCGGCGAAGTACGCGAGCGGTGGGTGGCCTTCGTCGAAGACCTGATTAGCCAGACCCCGAGCGAGCGGCGCCGCCTCCAGCGGCGGATACGCAAGCTACGCCCGGGCACGCGACTCGGGCGCAGTCTGGCTAAGGCCAATGAGCCGGGCGATTTCAACGAGTGGCGTTTGCGCAACGGGCAGAGCGAACTGGGCGTGATCGTCGAGATCGAGCGGGCCCAGGACATTGCTGACCTGCTCCAGCCCGCCATGATGTGGGCGGCGGTGAGGACTGGGCGCGGCACGGCGGCGCGGCTGGGCTTTGCCTCATTCGCGCTCACCAACCAGGATGCGATCGACTGGATTCGCGGTTATACACTCAGCCTCTCGACCCGGACGGCGCATGGATTCGAGAATCAGATTAAGCGCGAGGTCATCCGCCGCATTGACGAAGGTCTGGGCGGCCGGGAACTGGCACGGCGATTGCGCGAGTATATTGACCCGACGACCGCCGATGGACGGCCCAAGCCGGGCAACCGCATCCGCTATGAGGCTGAGCGAATCGCCCGCACCGAGACACACCGGGCGCATCACATGGGTGTGGTCGAAGCGGCTGCCGAGGAGGGCATTCAGTGGTTCCGCTGGGTCACCGCCGGCACCAACATCCGGACGGGCACGGAGGTCTGCTGGCGCTGTGCACCGATGGAGGGGAAGCTCATCCCTATCGAGGAAGTCAGGATAGGGGTCGTGAAACAGTATCCGGGGCTGATCCCGGTGCATCCAAACTGCCGCTGCAAGCTCGTGCCCGTACTGCACCCGGAGGGTCTGCCACCCGAGGACTTCATGGACGCTGACCAGCTTGCCAGGTTCCGGCAGTCGGTGGCGGACAATGACCCCGGATTGCACCCGTTTGCCGAGCAGGCGCGGGATGTTAAGGAGATAACCGACGACCAACAGAAGCGCCGGGGGCGCCTGGGGACCATAAATCGCAAGTTGACCACACGCGGCGGCGCTGTCGGCGAGGAGCGTAGAGTGCTGATGGCCGAGCGCCGTAAGCTGAAGGCTGAGTCCCGCAGGCACCTGGAACAGCGGTTGGAGCAGTTCCGGGAGCAACGTGAGGCAGTGCGGGAGACGGTCCGCGAGGCACGGAGGGTGAGAAATGCCACCTGACCATCGGGCAACATTTACTATCACTGTGAATATAAGGAAGTTGTGGCCCTGTTTTGTCTGGCGAATGCCGCTGTTGCCAGTGGGTTTGGGATTATTCCGCTGGCAGTTTGGCATAGCGGGCAAACAATACCACAACTACTTCGCCGTCTGCTATTTATGGGGACGGTGGTTCTGGCTTACAAATTCATAGCTTGAATTGGTAGTCAGCTAACTCCTAGGCACAACGAGAGGTCCGGACATGCCTGATCAGCCGGTCAGCAAACCGGATAACACAACCAGATACCACGAGATTGAGGCCGTGCCCTACGACCTGCGCTATCACGAGGGCGCGGAGCTCTCCCTCAGCCAGATCAACTGGGTAGCGCACGTGCGGGAAGCGTTTGACCCACAACTGTCGTGGATGAAGTTCCGTGATAACTTCGTGCTGCGCCGCGGGGACTGGGAGCGGCGGGCCGTGGCTGTGCCGCGCAATCCCCTGTTCCAGGAGCACCAGGAGGAGCGTCCGCGGGCGGCGGGCGGCGGGCCGCTCATAATCCGGGACGTGACGCCGGAGCGGGTCCGGGGGATGGTGAACTAACATGCCATATCCGAATGAACATGCTTGCCGTCTGATGCCACCGGGTTCACCCAAGGATAGGGTACGTCGTAGTGAGCGGAAATTCGGGGGCAAGATGGCAAGTGTCATCTGGTACATCAAGAACAACAGGGCCAAAATGCAAACCATCCGATTTCCCAAGGCAACTTGGCCGGCCGCGCAGGCACGTGCTCAGTGCAAAAAGTTGGGCGGGACATTTGAAGCTGCCGCCCCGGCAAGGATAGCGAAGAGCATGGCCGACCACGTAACAGATTTCTTTGAGGGATTATGCGGGCGATTGCGCAAGGAAGGCGGCGACTAATCATGGCAGGCGAATTCCAGTTTGAAGTGCCGTTGGTGAAGGCGTACCGGGGCGAGGGCGGGGAGATGATGGTCGAGGGCGTGGCCAGCTCGACGGCGCTGGACCGGCAGCGGGAGCGTATGACGCTGGCTGCCCTATCGAAGATGACGCACTATCAGGGCATTGACCTGCTGCCCGGCCATGGTGCGGGGCCGCTGGAGGTGCTGGGTACAGTCGAGGATGTATGGCTCGACGATGACCAATGCCGGATCGTCGGCAAGCTTGACGATGAGTACCCACCGGCGGAGCGGCTCTTCAAGCGGTTGGAGGAGGGTAAAGATTTTGGGCTCTCCGTGGGTGGGAAGGTAATCGCCGCCCACTGGGAACGCGATGACAAATTAGGCAAACAAATCAGAGTCATAGACGACGTGCACCTGGACCACGTGGCCGTCTGCCGGGCTACGGCGGCGGCTAATCCCCACACATATCTCGCAGTGTTGGCAAAGACCATTGAGCCGATGCTGGAAGAGGAGGACGACATGAGTGACGAGGTAGTTCTGAGCGAGGAAGCCCAGAAGGGGCTCGTGCAGCGGATCGTCGAGGGAATAGGCGGTATTCTGCGCAAGTCTGAGGACACAGAGACAGAACCAGAATCCGATGATGATAATCCGATAACGCGGGCGGAGTTCAACGAGGCGATGAAGGGCGTCGAGGACGGCATGGCCGAATTGGTAGCGGCGCAGGCGGAGCCCGAAGGGGTGGAGGAACCTGAGGAGGCTGCCGAGGGCGAGCCAGAAGCCAATCCGGCCGTCGTAGCTGAGGCTGTTGAGCCGGCAGAGACGCCGGCAGCCGAGGAGCTGGAGACCGCAGACGCGCTGAAGAAGGATATCGCCGAGCGCATTGCCGCGTCCGATCTGCCTGAGGACGACCAAGTCAAACTACTCAAATCATATACCGAACAGATCGACCGAATGAACAAGAGCATCGAGGAATTAGACGAGAGCCTGGCCGAGCACAACCGGACGGAGCACGCTGGCAAGTCGGCGGCGTTGCCGAGTGCGGACGAACTACACAAAGAGAATGGCAATGACGTTGACTGGGAGAGCATTGTTTAGGGCGTAATCTTCGATGGCGCCCCTACGTGAGAATCCTGCCCCAATATGGGGTTTTGGCGAGGAGTGAGTAATGTGAATGCAGCAGAGCTGTTGGAAAAAGCAACAGACCCACTTACGACCACGGACCTGGCGAGTGGCGGCTTGCTGAACGCGGTGCAAGCCGATAGATTCATTGACCTGGTGGTGGATCGGTCCGTGATGACAAAACAGGCGCGCATAATCCGCATGAGCGGACCGCAGGTGGAAATCGATAAGATCAACACCAGCGGGCGCGTAACCGTAGCAAAGTCGGAGGGCGTTGATCCGGGCACGCGACAGGTGCCGGTCTTCACGAGTGTGACGCTGGATACAGTGACGTTGATGACGCCGTTTGAGATCACCGACGAATCACTGGAAGACAGCATCAACAACGGCCGGCTGGAGGACGATGTTATCCGGGTAATGGCCAGCCAGACGGGCGAGGACCTGGAGGAACTCGGTATCCAGGGAGATACGGGCAGCGCGGATGCATACCTGGCGCTGTTGGACGGCTGGCGCATACTCGCAGAGAACGGCCAAGTGGTGACCTGGGATGGAGGGCGCGTGAGCCGGGCGAATCTGATGACCGCCCTGCTGGCCATGCCGGACAAGTGGCACCGCAAGCCGCTGAAGTGGTACTTCAACCCGCAGGTGACCATTGACTGGACGCAGAGCTTCGCCGACCGCGAAACGGCGATGGGAGATAGTACCGCGACGAGCGGCGTGGCCCCGCCATTTCACGGTTATCCATTCGTGCCGGTGCCGCTGATTCCGACCGACGTTATAGGCACCTGGGGGTATGAGGCAGGACCCGTGCTGTCCTACGGGTTCCTGACATTCCCGGATAATATCCTGTACGGGATCCAGCGCGCGATCAACATGGAGAAGGATCGGGATATCTACCGGGGCGTCAATGAGTATGCACTCACTACCCGACTGGACGTCGAGTTCGAGGAAGACGATGCGGTGGTGCTGATTCTCAACGTTGGCCGGCCGAGTTAGGGGTAGGGGGCGGGGCAAGGGTGTCCTTCCCACAATAGAAGGCAGGAGCAAAGAACGGCAGGGCGGGCCAATGTCCTGCCGTTCTCGGTGACGGAAAAACCTGACAAAAGGAGATCGAAACAATGAAAGACAAAGCCGAAGCCGTGGAAGCAGAGGAAGTGGCGGCGGATGGGACGGAGCATGAAACAAAGCTCGGAAGTATGGTGACGGCGCGATTGGTGCCGTTATCAGAGCGCCGGACGGACGCGCAGCGTCACCGGCTGGAGGGTACGAAGTCGTTTACGCAGGTGGATGGGAAGGCGACGGATCCGCCTGATGATTTCGTAGCCGGGCCGGGCAAGCCCAGTCCGCAGCAAGTGGGTATCAGGCCGCATAGCCGCCATGTGCTGGATACAGAATGGCGCGAAGTGCCTGCCAGCATGGTACAGACGCTGCGCGTCCAGGGCGAGGTCGTCCAAGTCCAGGAGGAAATGAGCGCGGAGGAGTTGCTTGAGGCGGGAGTAGTCACATGAAACTACTGTGTGCACGCCCAGCATCGTTCCACATGCCCGGCCTGGGGGAGGTGAAGCGGGGTGAGGTATTCGAGCTGCCCACGGCTGAGGGGTTTCCGCTGCTCTACAACGTCAGCACGCAGCACCTTTTCTGTGAGCAGCCGCCGTTCCGCAAGTTCTTGTACAAGCGGCGCGGCGGCGGTGAATACCGCTGGGTGCTACGGCACGAACGGCGGGAGCTAACCCGGCCCGAATGGGAGCCGGTATCGCCCGAGGAGGCGTTCACGCGCGCGGAGCATGTGCTGCTCATCCGGCAGATGGGGCTGGGCGATATGCTCATGCTCACACCGACGATCAGGGCCATAGCGAACCTTGGCAAACGGGTAAGCGTGTTGACTTTCGACCAGTACGTGCCGCTGTTTGAAGGCAATCCCCACCTTGAGCGCGCGTGGGGCTTCGAGACCTATGCCGAGCACGGCTTCGAGATTGACACTTACGACGCCTTCGCGGAACTGATGTGGTTTGTCGAATACGACGAGGCAAACGCCGAGGTGCCCCGGATTGACCTCTTCGCGAAGGGGGCGGGCGTCGAGCTCGAGACACGCACCCTGGATTATTACATCCGGCCCGACGAGACCGAGTGGGCCCTCGAGGCCCTGGGTGACGCCCCGCGGCCGTGGATAGCGGTCCAGCAGGGGGCTTTCGCGAAGCAGCGGCGTGTGCTGCCGACCTTGATCACGAACATCTGCGCTAGCCTGCCGGGGACGCCGGTTGTGCTCGGGCACGAGGAGATAGAGTTGCCGCCGCATGCGATTGATCTGGTAGGCGTGACGACCATTCGGCAGGCCGCGGCGATGATCGCAGTCTGCGACCTCGCGATTGCGCCCGATAGCGGCCTGGCACATATCTCAGCGGCGGTGGGGACGCCCTGCGTGGTCCTGAGCAGCTCAATTGATCCCAAACTGCGCTACAGCTACTATCCCGACCACGCGGTTATTAACGGCGCCCAGATAGCAAGCTGTCAGTGGGGATATTGCAACGACGCCTATCATTGCGATGCGCCTGAGTACCCACCCTGTTTGCAAGCGATAACAACGAAGCACGTTATGGCGGCTGTGAACAAGACCCTGCCGGCTACGGAGGCACAGGAATGATTACAGTATTCACCGCCGTCCACGGCGCGATTGACATCACGCTACGCACGTTTCGAGCGATAGACGCCCTGGACATAGCCCCCTTCGTCCACCTGGTGGGGGACGACTTCTCGCCCGCAGCCGCCGACAGCCGGATGCTGGAGAACACGGCAGGACGGGTCAGGCGAGGGGAGGAGACTATCGGTAAGCGAGTCGTATACCACTGCCGGGACTTGGGGTGTACTGAACCCCCGAACCTGGGCCGGTCAATGGGCTACGCGTGGGATGAGGCCCGGAAGAACGGGTCTGAGGCGCTGCTGATCGTGGAATCCGATGTAGTCCCCTGGGTTGGGATCATAGCGGCTTTCCGGCAGGCGCAGGCGCTCCACGGCGCGCAGGCGGGGGCAATCGCCCCGCTGTATACAGAAGTCGGCGGCAACTGGATCACCAGCTACGGGGGCATGACCGTGGAGGATACCTTTTGCGGCCTCCAACTCGGCGCGGAGATCGGGACGTGGTGGGACGGTGAGGAGCCGCGCCTGGACGTCCTGTGGTGGGCGCATGCCGCGTGCCTGTGGATTCCGCAGACGACCTTGCTGCGCGATGACATATACCCAGACGCCGATTTCCGACTATTGTACTGTGATCACGACCTGTCTAACCAGATAAAGGCGGCGGGACTGGACGTGCTCATCAGTGACCGGGCTATTGCGGGGCACACGCGCAGGGGGGACTCGGTGGGGCTGCTCTGGCCGGACTCCGCAGACTACAATAATGCCGACCACGAAGCATACGAACAGCTAAAGCGAAAGTGGGCATAGCGCAGTGAAACCGATAATGGCGACGGCGAGCGGAGAGATTTACAACATGGCCGGGTTGCAGCTTCGCGCAGAGCTCGGCTTCACCACTATGGTCTATCATGGGGTGGCAGCCAACCGGGAATGGGAAAGGCAAATCCGCCGCACGCACGACGCCGGCATGTCGGTAATCGTGCGGTGGCCGGACTGGGGGAGGCTGCATATGCTGGGCGAGGAGCACGCCTTCCGCGCCTACGACGGCAAGCACAACGCAGGTGACGGCGGTGGCGTGGCGGGGCCGTCCCTGTGGAATCCCGAAGCAGAAGAGGCGGGGATTGCGAGCTTGCAAGCCCTGGTGGAGATGGGCATAGACGGCGTACTGGTCAAGATGATTGAATGCGACCGCCCCTACCCGACTGACTGGTATCCGCTTGGGGGCGACACGATGAAGTACACGACGGCTTACTGGGCTTTTGACCCCGACGCCAAGCACTCGTGGAAGGAACACAGCGGCGGGGAGATTCCCTTTGAGAGGGCCTCGGGCGCTGCCACCAACGGGCTCGAGCTCGAGTTTTACCGCTGGTATCAGGGCGGCTGGATCGGCCGGTTACAGCGGTTGACGGACGTCGCACTCGCGGCGGGCTTAAAGCAGATTTTCACGTGGTACATCCCGCTGGACTTCTGGGATGCGGAGAACATGGCCGATGGTACGGCCAGTAGTGTGGAGCCTATGGAAGGCTGGCGGCAGACGGTATTGGCCGCGGGGGCGACGCCGGTGACGGTCACGCCTCAGCTACTTGGGCTCTGGCCGCGATGGGCGGCTCCGGGGATAGACACCATGACACAGGCCATCAGCAATCTCGGCTGGACGTCAATCGTGGGTGTGGGGCTCTGCGCGAGCCTCCCTCAGTCCGTTGAGAACCTCAGCTATAATTCGGTGCGGACAGCGGAGATGGGATTTTCGGGGATATACGGGGCGAGTCATTACCTGGTTGAACGGGCCGAGGAGGCGAAGGTTGCAATGGCGGGAGCTATAGCCGTCTTTCAAGGAGGTGACGGCGAACAAGCGGATGCTTGAGCCAGCAGCGGGCGCATGCCCGTCCTGCTGCGCTGGGCGTTACAATCGGACGCAGGTCGAGGCCCGGACCTGAATCTGGGCCACCCCGGCGATGTCGTGATTCGACGTTGCTCGCTACCGCGAGTTTAGTTTGTCGAACGATAACCACGCCAACTAAGGAGGCGAAGAAAATGTCGGGGAGAATGAACAGTACCTTGAAAATTGGTCGTACAGGACGTAAAGGCTTCACACTGGTAGAGCTGCTGGTGGTGATTGCCATAATCGCTATCCTGGCAGCGATCCTTTTCCCGGTGTTTACCCGGGCGAAGGCGAAGGCGAAGCAGACCACATGCTTGGCCAACACCAAACAGATATCCATGGCCATGCTGATGTACATCTCCGACCACGATGACACGTACCCTACAGTTCACGGTGAATACACCGGAACGGAGCAATGGACGAGCGTCATTGGGTGGTTTCATCCACTGGAACCGTACGTCAAGGAACGGAGTATCTTTAACTGCCCGTCGATAAGGGCGCGGACCAACCCCGGCAAGATGACGTGGTCGGGCGCACCGGGGATGGGGACGGATTATTTTGTGACATACAGCATTGCCGCCCCATTGTATACCTCGGCTGTGCGCACGGCTGTGTGTGGATTGAAATGGACGGGGACAATGTACGACGCTCCCCACTCCGAGAGCGAAATAGTATCGCCGAGCAGGGTCATAACCTTCAACGAGATCGGTATGGGCTGGATTCAATATCATTCGGCTGTCTTGCTGGTAGCCGGGGCGGAATGCGGACAATTCAGCGCGTTGCACCTGTCCAGACCGACGCATAACCGTGGCTTGCATTTTGGGTTCGCCGATGGTCACGTCAAGATATATAACGTGGATGTGATTCCCGATGGACAACCAACCTGGCTGGAGAAGGGGATCAGTTACAGCTTCTTCTACGATCCTGACGATCCGGCCACTTGGGGACCGATACAACCGTAATAAGGTGGTGTGACCTGACGACTGACTCTCCTGTGCGGATCGCTGTTCGGGGGGGGGCAATGGTATCACGGCCCCCTCCCCCGTACCTCCATTACAGCGAAGTGTGTAGCTCAGTGAATGAACTGAAGCGTATCTTTGCTGAGGAACCACAGCGTATTGCTGAGGACAGGGGTTACCTGGAGAGCCTACTGAAGGGCGCATTGTATAAGCTGGGGCGAATGGATACGCGGCAACAAGCGTACTTTGAGTTCGGGCAACGGCTGGCGGAGTTGGTACGGCAAATCCAGCAAGTGGAGGAAGAGAGCTTGGAGCCAGCTCGTGAGGGGGCCGATGAACTGCGACAGGTGTGGGATGCTAACCCCGACTGCGCGGCCACTGAGCTTGAGCGGCTGACTGAACTAGCCGAGCAGGTGAGCGATGCCGCGACCCGATATGAAAACCGCTTGCGCGTCCACAAGCACCTGGCCCTGGAAGTATTTCGTGCATATCGGACCATCAAGGGGCCACGGAACTGGAGTGAAAAAGAAGCCCGGACCACTGGGGAGATGGACGTGTAAAGTGATAGGAGGAGACGATGAGTACTCGAACAGGAAGAAGCCGCCTTGTTAGCTGTATAGGAACAGTTCTCTTGTGTCTATACAGTACAACTACGGTAGTAAGTGGGGAGGTGGGCCAGTGGTATCATGGCCCCCTCCCCCGTACCTCCAGCTATCTGTCTCCACGCCCAACGGATGAGGAGTTTCTCGAGATTGTTCCGCCGTTGCGGCCCCTACCGGAGTTTAGTCCGGAGGATGTGGAGCGCGGTATGGTTGTTTGGTGGGGTGATTACAGCCAGTTTCTTTTCTCTGAACAGCCGCCGAACCGCGAGGACCTGGCCCGCCAGCCGATAGCCCGGACAGCCCCCGGCGAGGACGAGCCCCTAATCCTGGGGCTTTGGGGTATTGAGGATGTCGGGCTTGTAACCTTGCAGGTGAAGGAGTCGGCGTTCCCGCTGACCATACGGTGTGTGGAGTTTGCATCACGATACGTGCCGACACGCTACCAGGGCAGGGAGATTGAAGGCGGGAGGGTAATTGGCTTTGCCACCCATCTGCCCGAAGCCGGGACCGCCGAGGTCACGCGCGGAGCCAACACAGTCTTCTGGATCAACGTGGAAGTGCCGGCGGGAACCGCGCCCGGAACATACGACTTGCTTTTTGAGTTGATCATTCACCAGCGCGAGGTCATCGAAATCCCCGCTACGGTGGAGGTACTCGACTTTGTTCTCCCCCGGGCGGATATCGCCTTCGGGATGTATTTTCGCCCCCACGGTTTTGTGGTCAGCCGGTATACAAAGCCCCATCTGATGCGGACCTACTGGCGGGACATGGCCAGGCACGGAATGACCAGCACTACGCTGTATTTCTACCAGATGGCGCCGTTTGACCTAGCCGGCAATCTGCAATTCGAAGGCAACCCCGACATCCAATCGCTGCGGGATATGATGGAGGACGGGCTGCTCACCGCCGACATCCCCATCATGATCCTCTCCTGGGGGCCGGACGGGATAGACAAAGCGAAGGCCATAAGCGCCGCCCAGCGAGAGTACGGCCTGCCGGAGTTCCTACAGTACAGCAGGGACGAGCCGCCGCTGACTGCCCAAGTGCGGGCCGGTATAGAGACTGAGCAGCCGGTGCGCCCGTACACGCGGCTGATCACAGCGATGACCGATCTGGCCGCCATTGCCTACGGCCACCTGATCGATGTGTGGGTGGTACACGTGGGAGTCATATCTCCCACGATCCGGCGGCAGGCCGGAGAATATAGAGCAGAGCTCTGGACATATGACTGCACGGCACGCGGGACAGGCAACGCCCCCCGCAGTCGTTTCTACGCCGGGCTGTACACTTGGGCGCTTTATCTCAAGGGCAACTTCATATGGTGCTACCACGAGCACTACTCATGGGAGGGCGACCGGGTCACTACGCACTCGATGGTACTGCCGAGCGATAGCGGCCCAGTTCCCTCCGTCGCCTGGGAGGCCCGGCGCGAAGGGGTCGAGGACTATCGGCTGCTCAAATACCTGGAGGCGCTCATACCCACCGACGCACCAAGCCAAGCATCCCGGGATGCGGCCGCCTGGCTGAAGGAACTCCGGAGCCGAGTCGACTGGTATCTGATGCGCAACCGCTTGCCCTACGACTACCCGTGGGATGGGGCCGAGCTGCTGCCGATGTGCCCCAACTTCAGCCCAGCCGAGCTGGCGCAGATCAGAGCACAAACCATCGAATATATCGAGGAGATAACTGCAGATGGAACCTAAGCTCGTTCGTGGTCGAATAGCCTTTAGTATGCCAGACATTCTTTTCCAGGAACCTCCAACCCAGGCGGATATGACCTGGCACGTGGGTCATGCCCGCAGTCTGCACTTAGCCTCCCTAATCTGCCGGGGCCAGGGCCTTCCCCTGGATATTCGGCTGCAGGGAAGCCGCTATGAGTACAATGCTCCACCACATGGGGATGCGAATCCCAAGGGGGATATTTCAGGAGCCGTTGTAGATATGACCAACTGTATCAATTTCCTGGAGCCTAAATTTCGTAGGCTTTACTGGGCACCACAGAATCCACCACTGGAGTGGAAGATGCGGGCTGAGATAGGGAACAGGACTGAGCCATTTCTCAATGCGGCAGATGCTTTTGGCAATGCGGGTGGGGTTGCTACCCGATGCGATGACATCATTGAGAACTACCCTTCACTGGCCATCCGAGGCCGGGAGTGGCTTGAAACGGAGCAGTGGGTTGATGCACTGTATATTGCAGCGGGAACAGCGGGCTTGGTAAAAATGGAGAAGGTGCTTTACCACATAGCAGAGCGCACTTCATATGAGAAGACTCTGCCTCTGATCACCTTAGGAGGCTATAAACTCTCTAAGAGTGCAGGGCGGATGGTGCATTGGAGCATACTGACGTCGGTGGTGCCCGACATCGCCCGAAAGTTCCTTCTGGCGACGGCAATATGCCCGGCGGATCCGCTGGCGATTATGGATGACGAGCTGAACATCGAGCAGATAGTGCTGGAGCCCTACGAGTGGTCGTGGAGCGTGTGGACGGGGCTTATCAAGCAATACGGCTAATCTAGCCCCCCTGTACCCACTTTCTGCGGAACGGAGGCTCCTGCGACCGCTGGGGGCCGGGACGGGCCATTGTGATACCATGACTGAAGAGCAAGCTCGGCAGGATCAAAGACAGACGTAACGACTAAGGGGGAATAGAAATGAATTTAGACTACACAATTAAGGTCACGGTCGATGTTAATGTTGCAGATGTCTACTACCAAACATCGGAAGTGCTCTGGGCTATTAGCAAGGAACTCCACCAAGCAGGCCAGCATTTAGCGGAAATAGGTGATAAAGAGCGCGAGAAGAAGGAGGAGCATGACCGAAGAGCAAGCTCGGCAGTATGTGAATGATTGGCAAGAACGTCTGGGCTTGAGCGTGTGGACGGAGTTGCTCAAGCGCTACGGGTAGCCGGCAAAACAAATCAAGGGGAGAACCAAATGCGCGGTGTGCTCGTCGGCGGCTTGTGCTCCTTGTTAATCGGTCTGTTAGCTCCCTGGTCGATCTACATCCTGCGCGGGTCATACATGGCGCTGGATTACAGCACGCCCGCTGCGATTGCCATCTTCTTCCTGTTGGTTTTGGCTAACCGCTGGCTGCACCTGTCTCGCCGCGATATGGTGACGGCCTACGCGATGATGGCGATAGCCTGCGTGGTGCCCACTGGTGGCGTTATCGCGCCGCTACTCGCCCTCTCTACGGGGCCGCTGTATTATGCCAACACCGGCAATGACTGGGATTCGCTGGTTGTCAAGTACCTGCCAACGTGGACAGTGCCCAATGGCTCTGTTGTTGCGGGGTTATACGAGGGCGGGGGTACCGTGCTGTGGGCCGACTGGTTTGCCCCGCTATTCTACTGGGGTATCTTCTTCGGCGCCCTGTATCTCGTTATGGTGAGCAGCATGTTGCTGCTGCGCAAGCAGTGGGTAGAGCATGAGCGGTTGAACTATCCACTGGCCGTGCTGCCGATCACCCTGGTGGAGGGGAGCATACTGAGGAGATGGTGGTTCTGGGCGGGGTTCGTGGTGCCAGCGATCGCGGGTAGCTTAACCGGCTTGCGGTATTACTTCCCGATAGTGCCGATAATACCGTTGGATTTCGGGGTGCACATCCTGCCGCTGCGGATCAGCTTCCCGGCACTGGGGTTCTTTTATCTCATCAGCCTGCCGACGGGATTGAGCTTGTGGCTATTTACACTGCTCGGTGAGTTTTTGCATAAGAGCCTCGTCGCGGTGGGGCTGCCCGCTACAATGGTGGGAATGCCTTATGGGGCAGACTCCATCTTCGCTATGTATCTGGGGGTGGGGGCGCTGCTGGCTATGGTAGGGATTCGACTCGGCAGGGCGCGTGAACACCTGGCGGGGATGTGGCACAACGAGCGGCACCTATTTACACTGCTGGGTATTGGCATGGCGGTTATGACGGTCTGGTTGGGGATTGCGGGCATACCATTGCATATTGTCATAATCTTCCTACCCATTGCCATTGCTATCTTTGCCGGAATGACGCGGGTTGTGGCTGAGACGGGACTGGCCGTGGCGGGCGCGCCGGCCATCGCACCGACACTGGTGGTAAGCCTTCTGGGGCATCGGGCAGTCGGGGCAATGGGCGTGGCCAATCTTGCTCAAGCATTTATCTGGACTGCCGAGACTACCAGAGTTTCAGTAATGGCGTCGGCAGCTCACGCGCTCAAGGTGCTGACACACTACAAGTTGGGAGGGCGCGAGATATGGGGCTACGCGGGTTGGGCTATTGCCCTAGCGGGGGCGGCGGCCTTGTGGCTTACGCTCACATACGGCTACCGACACGGGATAGGCTCTCACTGGTTTTTCGGCAATTGCGTACAATATGTCTACGGATGGGCTGCAGATTGGAATGCTCAGCAATATGGGGCAAGCAAGGTTGGCTGGTTTCTGGTAGCAGGAGGGGGACTATTCTACTGGGTACTGTCCAATCGCTACCTGATGGGCAGCGCCTATTCGATACACCCGATCGGGCTTACGGTCATGAGTACGGCTTTTATGCGGTTGAGTTGGCTCTCGTGTTTCCTGGCCTGGCTGATCAAAGCACAATTAGTGCACTACTGGGGACCGCGGGCATACGAGGGAGCCAAACCCTTCTTCCTCGGCTTGATCTGCGGACAGTATGTGGCGAACCTGATGTGGCTGGGCATTGATAGAATAACCGGCCACACGGGCAATCAGATATTCTGGATATAGGGACGGTATGGCTAACCCGTTCATGCACGTGGAGCGGCTAACGTCCTGGCACGCCGTCGGGGAGGTGGACAGGCACCGGATCATCGTCTGCGACGATCTCGACGCAGCGGAGTACACCAAGCGGCTGCTGGTGGTTGTGGAGGGGTTGGCGGAACCGAATGAAAAACAGAAAGCGATAGCGACGCAATTGCTAATGACAGTGGTGACGAGTCACGTTTCGGCGGCGATGGGCTGGGAGTTCTGTGGTATTGACGACGTGCGCCGGGCGGTTCCCACCCACTGGCACTTGCAGGCCAACTTAAGGAGATGAATTTTGTGGACATCGCTAATTTGGCAGAGTACGGCGTAGCCGTGGTATCGATCGGCGCACTCGTGTACGTGGTGACGCTATTCGCCCGTTTCGTGAAAACCACCCAGGATCTTATGCTCAATCACATTTCAGAGTCGACGAAGGCCAGCCAGAAATTGTATAGCACCATTGACGAGATGCTCAGGTGGCTGCGGAACAATCATTAAGGGGGCATAGCTGAATGGCAACGGCTACGCACAGGATAACCGATGCTGATGGAGTGGTGCTGTCCACGGAGGAGTTGACCATCCGCTATGGGACGGCGAAGGTAAATGGGTACAAGTGCAATATAGTCGCCAAGACTGCTAATTACACTGCCACGCCCCTCGATGATGTCATAACGTGCGGGGCCGGGGACGAGAGTTTTACCATCACTCTCCCCGCTGTCAGTTTGGTAGGCGAGGGAAAGGTGTATCTGATAAAGAACGTTGGGGCCGGGACTATAACTGTGGATGGGGATGGGTCGGAGACTATTGACGGGACGCTCACCAAGACGCTGAATCAGTACGAGTGCGTACAAGTAGAATCGGACACCACGGGATGGTGGGTACTCTAATGAGCTATCTGACACCGTTAAGGGAGATCGGCGCCGGGATAATTGGTAGAGCTGTAACACAAACGCTTTACGTGGCCCCCAACGGGAGCGGCAGCAATGGTCTGACCTGGGCTACCGCGTATACCACAATCCAAGCCGCTCTGGACGCGGCCTCTACGGATGGTGGTGACTGTACGCTAATCCTTATATCTCCACACACCACCTATTACGACACCGACACTACCGGCGACCCCACATGGGCGGCCAATGTGATATTGCACGGTACTCACAGAAGCTGGTCAACGATAAGAAATACTCACGCATCAGCCACGTCCATTCTGAAACTAACAGGCAAGGCAGCAGTAATTAACGTGGACTTAAATCTTGGATCGGGCAGCAGTGACGGTTTGATTTTGACACAGGGTGGGTTTAGGGTCTATCGCTGTCAGTTTGTTGGTGAGGACTTGACAGGTGCGGCGACAGCACTGGATGTGGTTGGTGCGTCTATCCTTAAGCACGGTAAGATAGTTGATTGCCACTTCTGGGGTGAGGGCACAACGCACATGACTGGAATCAAGATGGATAATGTTGTTTCCAGTCTAGTCGAGGATGCGAGAATACACAAGTGTAAAACAGGCATTCAGGTTGTGGACACCGGCTCGGACGACAACACATTTCGCACAATAGACATCGGTGAGAGCGGTATAGGCTTTGACCTAGATGCGGGGAACGCTCAACATTTCAAGGATATAGTTTTTCACGGTAACACCACCAATTTTGACGATGAGGTCGGCGATCACAATTACAGTGACGTGAGGGGAGCCTTTCCCGTCACTACCGTCCCGGATGATTTTACTGGTGTTAATGTGGCTACCGGGGACGGGGGCGATACCTGGACTGCGGCTGATGTGACCGTGCGGGCTGCTGCCGCGAAACCATTCAGGATTCTTGGAGTACATGTGGAGGCGGATGCCAGTGAGAAGTTCCGGGTGAGACTCACTGCTGATGGTGGATCAATCTACTTTTCAGACTTTCAAATTGAAGGGGAAGCTAACGTCAACAAGCGGGAGTCACTGAGCTTACCATCGGGAACGGAGTTCATCTTCAACAAGGGTGCTGTCATTGAGGCATCTTCCAAGTCTGAATCGGCCGGCGTTGACAATGCAATAGTTTGGTTAGAGATACAGGAGATATAGAAAAGGGGCACCGTTACGACGGCAATCTGAGCAAACACTTCGCGACGATCCAGACGATCAATCAGAATCCAGGGAACTAAAGAGGCTATGAGATGAGATGGCACTACATATTGGTGTTAGTGACAAGTCTACTGATCGGCTGCGGCGGAGGAGGTGGGCCAGATATGCCTCTTGCATATGAAGTCAGCGGTGCGGGCACGGCGGCGGTTAATGGCGACTATAGCGCAGAAGGGACATATTTAGGGGGTACCTATTATCAGATTGCGGGCGGCGGTTTTTTGATGTGGCGCTCCGGTGCGCCGGGGTCTCCTGGTAATTGGAGCATTTCTGTTAACTTGGGAGATCCTACGGCCTTCATGTATTACCGTACGGCGAACCAGGTAAACCCTGACGACGGGCCTTGGGCTAGGCTTACGCAAGGCACAAACCCACCGCCGACAGTTACGGAAATCAAGCGTTTCGCAGCTAGACCGTAGAACTACGATGAATGCGAGGCTATGAGATGAGATGGCACTACATATTGGTGTTAGTGACAAGTCTATTGATCGGCTGTGGCGGAGGCGGTGGGCCGATGTCTACTAGCGTTGAATACGAAATTGCCGCAAGCGCCGATAATGGGCATTTTGCACAGACTTCTGCGGGTGCTTGGTCAATCTCATCGGGTGGCCCAACCGTGGCTTTCGGAAGGGTCGATATCTTTGGGTGGTATGTATGGAGAGGTTTTTTCCGCTTTGAGCTTGACATACCAGTCGGGGCTACCATCCT
>SDBU01000466.1_pt1 | contig 56560 bp, 95 predicted proteins | sample 2277071 | NCBI WGS metagenome assembly SDBU01 (sample SAMN10397929, study PRJNA504765) | marine sediment metagenome | isolation source: marine sediment core GS08_GC12, 126 cmbsf | place: Arctic Ocean: Gakkel Ridge, Loki's castle | collected 2008 | reverse complement strand
GTCCTATATCTATTAATCTTTTTTTGAAAAAGATATTCGTCCAATACCTTTTCCTCTCCGCAAACCCTACATGTCTTACTTGCCATTATTACTCTCCCCATTTTTCTGATCTATATGCTTGTCCAACACGCTCCTTATTAAAGAAGAATATGTAGTTTGAAGTCTTTTAGCTTCTTTTTTAAAGAAACTCCTTTGTCTTTTTGTGAAATAAATTTGTGTTCTTATCATTTTAACACCTATAAACATACATTTGTTATACATATAATCTATTTCTAAATATGAGCGCACAAATCCTTTTTTATTTTTGAAAAATATAAAATAAATTATAAGCGTAAAAAAAGCCTCTTATCTATAAAATAAGAGGCTTAACTATATACTGAAATACTAAACAACAAAATATATATTATTCATATATTCTGATAATATTTTTTTTGATTTTTCTAAATTTTCGGAATTGAAAATAAAATTATTATACTTATATGCTGGAGATATGCGTAATAAATGACAAGTAATATTAGAATCTATTGATGATAAAAATCTTCCTGCTGTTTCTATCTCACCTTCTAATTCGCTATCTTTATAATAAAGAGGAATACTAATTTCTATATGCACTCCTGCCTCATATGCTTCTTTAATTCTATCTTGTAAGACGTAAGAATTAACACCTGTTATAGATTTAAAATTATCTTCAGAACCCTTCCAATCTATATTTACAGCTTCTGTTACTTGGCATATTTCGTTCCATAGTTCTTTATTGATAAATGCATTAGTTTTTAAAATAAATTTTAAATCTTCTTGATTGCATTTTTTTGCTAGATCTATTAAAAATTCATATGATAAAGTTGGTTCATTATATGACATAGAAACGGATAAACATTTTTTATTTTTTGCCAATTTAATTATATCAGAAATAGAAACATATTCTCCTTCTATATTATTACTTTGACTTATCTCATGATTTTCACAAAATTTGCAGTCCAAATTGCACTTAGATTTAAGTGCTATGCTAAGTGTTTTGCTACCTTCTAAATAATGCTTAAATGGCTTCTTTTCTATAGACTCAACAGCCATAGCACTTACTAAACCATAATTTATAAGTTCTATTTCTTCACTATTACTTCTACGAACACGACAAATACCTACCTGACATGCTTTTAATATGCAAAAATGAGGACATAATAAACATTGTATTTTATTATCTATTTTTTTATATAATTTCATAAGTCCAATATCTCAAATCTGTTTTGTATTGAAATTAGTTTGACATAATTTTCTAATAAACATTCTATCACTGGATCTGAAAAAACCACATCTCCAAGCTCCGCGGTTTTATATCTATATTCGTCTACTTCTATTATTGTAACAATTCTATCTATTTTTTTTAACTCATTTTCCATCTCATGACTAATGTGAGTCCAACAAGATGGTTTGTAAAGATCGCTAATTAAACATTCTTTCTTAAGCTGCTCCCAAGTCTTTATTTTTACTTTATCTCCTATTTTGTATTTCATAAGTCCAATATCTCAAATCTATCAGTAATTATATTTTCAAAATAATATTTTGCCAGACATTCTATCATTCGATCATTCCATCTCCAATGATTTAAATCATGTTTAATATCATAATAATTACGCTCTACATATCTTATTGTTAAAATTCTATCAAGAAAATTTTTATTTATCCATTCTTCCATATCAATAGTAAAACCATAATAACCAACCATCAGTGTATCGTAGGATAAAGATGGAAAATTATACCCCTTCTTCATTTCTTCATGGGTTTTTATTCTTACTTTATCACCTACTTTATATTTCATAAGTCCAATATCTCAAATCTATTAGTGATAAGTTCTTCGTTATTAATTTTTATACTACTATCTACACTATTATCACTTAATCTCTTATATATTTCTCTTATTAATCTCTCTGCTGCTTGGAAGTCATTTTCTTTATATCGTGGCCATAATCCGCTACAAGATTCATATCCATAACATTTTTTTACTAATTCATATGTTTTTTGAGTATTTAAATTCAGATAGTCAAAAATAAAATCATTCTCCAAATTTAAATAATTAGCAACAAAAAGATGATTATAATACAGGGTGTATTTTATTATTATATTTTTAGTGGTAAAATATATCCTATCATCGAGTCTCAGATCTCTTCCTAGTTCATTAAGTTCTTTTAGATTATGTATTTCTGCCATTATAAGTCCAATATTTCAAATCTATTAGTAATAGATTGTATGGGTTCTGGTTTATCATCTTCTGCTAAACATTCTATCATTTCATCAGACCAGTTATATCTAATTTTATCATTTTTCATAAAATAAGAATTAGTTACTACTTCTTCAATTGTTAAAATTCTATCAAGAAATTTTTCATTTACCCATTTATCCATTCTTTTATTAAAGCCCCAATAACCAACATTTGTTATTACATTAGCTGAAGATATAAAATTATATTCTTCCTTAAGCTGCTCCCATGTTTTTATTTTTACTTTATCTCCTACTTCGTATTTCATAAATCTAATATCTCAAATCTGCTAGTAATAAATTCTTCGTTATTAATTTTTATACTACTATCTCCTAATCTCTTATATATTTCTCTAATAAGTCTTTCTAATGCTTGGTAATCATTTTTTTTATAATGTGGCCAGTTCTCTGGGTGTTGACAACGTTCTGGAGTTTTATATCCATAACATTTTTCTGCTAAATTATATTTCTCTATGTTATTTAAACCTATGTATTTAAAAATAATAGCATAAGAATATTCCAAATCTAAAATTTTTAAATAATCTTTATGTATACTATATCTATATTCTTTATAAGGGGTGATAAAATGTATATAGTCATGATAATCTAAATCTCTTCCTAGCTCATTTAATTCTTTTAAGTTATGTATTACCGCCATTTATAAACCCAATAGTTATAAGATATTATAATTAAATAGTCCAATACTTAATAAGGCATTATAACAGATTCTTATTTACTCTAGCGAGAGATGATTGGAGAAGGTAGTTTTTTTTTACAAAATAATTCTTATTCGCAATATCTTCTAGTTTCTCTGGTTTTTTACTCATTTTTACTATTTATTTGCTTTTCTTTCTCTTTTTTTAGATCTTCTGATTCTACTACTTCGTATTTAGATTTTTTCTCTTCCGGCTTTTTAAGTCTTTCTTCTAATTTCTTTTTCATACCTTCAGGATCCTTCCACCAATCGTAAATTTCACAATGCCCATGAGTTAAGTGAGAAATTTCATGCTGTACAATAATCCCTAGAATATTACCTTCTTCATATTCTACAGTATGTTTCTTCCAATTTTCGTCATAATAACTTACTTCAACAGAAGTATATCTCTCAATGAAGCCAGAGACATTTGGGTAAGAAAGACACATCTCTCGTCCCAATTTCTTTTTACCACTGGTAGATTCAATTTCAGGATTAATCATACAAGTTATAGCATTAGAATCAATAGATGGTTTTATAATAACTATATTTTTAGTAACTCCGATTTGAGAGGCAGCAAGACCTACTCCATACTTAGCAGCATTAAGAACTTGTACCATTTTCTTAAATATACTTTTTACATCTTCCCCCTTAACCGCTTCATCACACTTAACAAAGAGCGCAGGATCATCATATTTCCTAATTTCTCCTATCAATTTTTTTCTTCTTAAAAAGAAATCGTTTTTTTGTTGATTTCTTTTTTTCTTATTGGCCCTAGATTTAGCTTTACCTGTAAGTTTAGTCATATGGTTTCCTGTGATTATTGCATTCTTAGTTGAATTTCTATTTGTCCATTTGATTTTTCTCTACGAGACAAAATATTACATCGAGAAGTACTATTAACAAATCTTTTCAATTTGTTCTCTGCATATGTCTTATTAAGGCCTTTTAAATTAAATTTTTTAATATCTATATGATCTGCATGCATTATAAAGCCTTTTTTACTTCTTTCAAAACCCACATCTCCGTAAATCCCTCCAAATTGATTTCTGGGCACAACAATATGACCCTTAACCTTACCACTATTATAATTGCCGCTCAATACAACCCCTTCTTTATGAACAGTTGGAGTATAACCTAATTCTTTAAGAGATTGAACTAATAGGGGTTCATCTTTAAATATTACATCAATAACATGATAACTACTCGTAATACACCTCACTTTTCTTTGAACTAAATTCTATTTTTTTAAATTACCAATATGACACATTATACTACAATACTCTTTCACTTTCCAAATAAATATCTCTATTTTTTAATTAACTCTCAATTTGATTTCTATTCTTCCGTCATTTCGTTCTTTTCTACTTAAAATGTTAAAAGCAGAGGTTTTCCCTACCTCTTTTCTTAACTTATTTTCTGTATACTTCTTATTTAACGTTTTTATCTTATTTCCTGTTCTCCATGCTGCATCGTAAGCAGAGGCATGCAAAACGAAACCCTTTTTAACTCTCTCAAAACCCACATCATTGCTAGCTCCACCGACCTGCTTACGAGGAATAATAATATGAGCTTTTTGATCTCTTTTCTTTCCTTGATACCCAAACAAATTTTTAGCCTCTTTATGTATCTCTGGCTTATAACCCATCTCTTTTAAGGTTTGCACCAAAACAGGCTCATCTTTAAACCTCACATCTATGATATGGTATTCTGAGATAATACACCTCTCTATTCTTTTATAAGATTATATTCATAGTAATATATAATATTATGAAGATTTATCTTTCACTTTCAAAAGAAATTTATTTCTTTTTCTTTCTAGGCAAATTTCACTATTTTTATATAAATAATCATACATTTTATTTGCTAATTTATTTCCTCCAAAAGAATGATAGTATCCTTTGGATTTATTTTTTTTAGAAACTTTGTCAGTCCCTGGAATATAAGATACAATAAAATTTAACACTTTTTCTGTCCCGAAAAACTCTCCTCTTAGAGTCCCGTCTTTGGATAAAGATACACTACCGTCTCCATCAAAGATACCTCGTATCCAGTGATGATAGTATTTTTTATCTATATCTGGCTTTTTTAAAAAATTAGTCTTATTAGGAATTATACCATGCTTAACTAAATCTTGCACCATTAAACAAGAGCATATTTGTATTTTACTTGATAAAATATTATTACTCTTTCTTTTTAAATCATAAATAGGCCCACCATAACCCACTTCTTTTTTAAATTTCTCCAAATGATTCCTATCTTTTCGAGATAATTCTATAAATAATATTCTTTGCCCTTTTGTATTTGTTAAACATCCATCCGCAGCTATAAATCCTAACCAATATGCTTTCGTTCCATTATCTATATTTTCAAAATATCTCTCATTTAATGAATATCTACTTTTAGAACGTCTTGGAAAAACTTTTTTTCTAGTTAAATCAAATAAATATATCCATACATATATTGTTTGCCTACGTACTCCACACAATTCTGAAATTTCAATTATGCTTAATTCTTCTTTACAATATTTTTGTTTCAACCACTTTTTATTCTTATATAATTTATTTTTCATATTTCCCCTATGTGATATAATAAACCTAACTATATATTACATAGACCATATGATAAATCCTTTATTTATATTACGATTCTTCGCTTTTATAAACAGTTTCAATACTATCAATATATTTTATACGATTCCAATCCGTAAATACCTCATCCATATTTTTAAATTCATAAACAGTACAATAAAGATTATTAACCGCTTTATTAATGGCATTATCAAAAGAACAATATCTATCATTGATACCACTTATATCAATACAACGATCTGATCTTAATGATATCCATTCCCAAGTATGCTGCCCAACAGCAATTTTAATTTCTTTTAAAAATAATATTTGTTTTGTATCAGTGGCATAAGTATAAATATGTTGTTTAACAATTAACACAAATTCTTTACCTATATTAGGTTTTAAAATTTTCATTCTTTCTCCTTGTTTCTTTTATTTAGTATATCCACACAAAAATCATAAACCGCTCCTTTACCTCCAGGAAAATCAGATATATAATTAGAATTTTCTTTTACATCCTCTATAGCATCAGAAGGACAACCTGTCCATAGAGCTTTCTTCATACATTCAATATCATTTTCTGCATCACCCATATATGCTACATTATTCCATCCCCATTCATTTCTCATTAATATATGAGAATGTATAATATTTTTCTTATTTTCTATTCCTGTCAATACTTTCAACCCCTTATTCCCGCACCATTGATCCATCCAGAACTTAGAATGACTAGATATTCTTTCAATCTGTCTTTCAATAACTCTATCATGAGACTGAGTTATAATAAACACAAATATTCCTGCTCTTATCATTTGTTCTATAGCATAAAAATCTTTTGTATAAAAAGATTTAGTAACTATTCCCTTACCAACTTCTTGTTCAGAAATCTGATAGATACCATCAGTTAACACTCCATCTACGTCAGTTATAAAAATTCTAATATCATTAAAATTAGTCATAAATACCTAACACTTCAATAGTTATATAAATAAAAATCTACTATATTTTCCTTGCCATATTATACCAAATTCACAATCACTTTCAAATTAATCTTTTTTAACTTTTTAAGACGATATAAAACATATATGAAAAAGGAGAAAAGTATGGATAATTTTACTGTTATTGCTGAAATAGGGTGCTCTCATGGGGGGTCATTAGAAAGAGCTAAAAAGTTAACCAAATTAGCTAAAATATCAGGAGCACACGTATTAAAAACACAAAAAAGAAATCCTAAAGAATCCGTAAAAAAAGAATTATGGAATAAACCTCATCCTAATCAAATATATGCCTATGGAGATACTTACCTAGAACATAGAGAAAACTTAGAACTTTCAATAGAGCAACATGCTGAATTAAAAGAATATTGTGAAAGTATAGATATTGAATATTCAACAAGCGTCTGGGATACAACATCAACTAAAGAAGTAATTCAACTGAATCCAAAATTTATAAAAATACCTTCTGCTTGTAATAACGACGAAAAAATATTTGATATATTAATAAATGATTATAATGGTGATATTCATATCTCTACAGGAATGCTAAATAAAAATGAAAGAGAAAAGCTATATACTAAACTTATTCCCCACAATAATCGAATAATTATTTATCTATGCACTTCTGCCTACCCTCTCGAGTTTAAACAGGTATATCTTAATGAGATTATAACTCTATCTAAACAATTTTCAAATATTGGTTTTTCTAATCATTCTCGAGGAATAGCTCTAGAACCTGTAGCTTATTCTCTAGGAGCAAGATATTTTGAAAGACATTTTATTGACGATCGCTTATACCGTCATACAGATAGCTCAAATTCTCTAGAACCACAAGGACTAAACAAACTAGTGAGAAATTTAAAAGCAGTAGAAAAAGCTTTACAATATAAACCTGATGAGCTTAATGAAATTGAGAAAGAACAAAGAAATAAATTAAGAACCTAACATTTTAAAATCAGATCTTTGCATTTTTCTTAATTGCGTAAAATCAATCATATGGAAATTTTTATGATATTGTTCTAAATATTTTTCAATATTTATTTGTCCTCGAGGATTAACTGTATGAACAACTATACAAGACTTTTTAGCTAATTGCTCCTCCTTCATAATCCTAACAACTTCTTCTCCATTTTCTGTTGAGTGACCAAGGTCTCTATCTAAAAATATAATATCATAATCTTTAGTTCTTAACTCATCACAAGCCGTTTTTACGTCTTTAGTATAAACCAAATTACAGTCACCAAAAAATTGCTGAAACCATTTTATTCTTTCAGGACTATCTTCCAAGATAAAAATATCAAGAACATTATTGTCCATTTTAATAATCCATTAATGCTTCGTCAATATCCTGTAATTCGTCACTAGTAACTGGACTAACACATTTTACCCCATTCTGATCAACATATTGAAATACAAAATTATCAGAATTGATTTGATGATCATTCGATAATAAAATTCCTACTACTTCATTTTCACCTCTTATCAATCTTGCTCTTTTACCATGTAAAACTGTAGGACCATGAAATGCCTTCCCAAATATTTTCTTTTTTTCTGAATTCTCTGTCATCTTATTTCTCCTTGTTTAATATTTCTCTTACTTTCATAATAGCTTCTCCTAGCCAATTAGTCCCTCTCCAATTCTTAGGATCTAATATTAAATCGTCCCAAGGACCTAATGCTACACCCCATAAAGAATCATAAGGACTAGCTTCAACTATAATCTTATCGGCTGTTAATAGTAATTTCTCTTTTAAATCAGAATGTTGACTAAATTTAGCATAATTAGCATTAAAAACAACTTCTCTACATATCTCTTTCCACTTATAATCATTATAATTACTAACTTTTCTACCCTGTCTTTTTTGAGTAGCAGGACTATCAGAAGACATTATAATTTTTAAAGATTCATCATCTTTAAACAACCTAGCTTTTTCGGCCATCATAAACTGCTCAGAACAATTGTATATTTGATTACTTATTAACATATCTCTTTTATACCATTGGGATAAATATTTTTTCCAAAAAAAGATATAATTATCTGTTTCCCTATATGTTTCTAATCTGTCTTGACTAATCATTTTATTTTTCTTTCTACAAATCTAAAATTTCAAATCTATCTTTTATATATTCTTCAACTGCTTTCTTTTTTAAATGTTCCATTCTCTTCTTAATATCCTTATAACCCATTTTTCCCCAATATTTTAGGCATCTCTCTTCAATTCCATCTTCAGAAAATTGAAAATATTTATTGTTATTACGATAAATAGTATCATCTTTTGGAAGAGGCTGTGTTTCTATATAATCTTTCGAACCAAAATACCCAATACCATATAGATTTCCCCATTTTATTAAATTATCAAGATCGTCCTTCTCTTTAAGAGTTAATTTCTCTCTTGTTGTAATAGGCAAGTTTAAAAATAATTTTTCTATATCAAAACTCAAATATCTGTCCCTCCTTAACAAACCCTGCAAAACCATCTGTTACAGCATTAGGCATTTCTTCTCCTAAATCGTGATAATGATATAACCACATATTTTTTCTTATTCTATCTTTATTATTATTTTTTAAATCATTATAATTAGCATGAACTCCATTTAAATTCATTACATCACAATCATGAAAAATATATTTAGCATCAAAACTATTATTTTCAACTGTGTCGGTCGAAATATAAAATATATTTTCCTGCCATTTTCTATGCTCTTTATTATGCTCTCTATAACACACTAGTCCATAACTATTGTGGTTCCCAAACTCTACATTCCGAACATGCTCTATCTCATTAACATAAAAATTTTCTCCACCAAAAACAAAAGATTTAAATTTATCTATTTTAAAAATATTAAAATAATCTTTCAAAAAAAGAAATTCAGAATCCTTATGTCTTGACAAAGATGGTTCTAATATTGACCACAAATCATCAAAAATATCTTTACAAATATAAAGATCAACTTTCTTTTTAGTTATAAAATAATTATAGAACGCCAACCACTCCAGGCCAAGTGAGTGATCACCGTGTAAATGAGATATATAAACACCATCTATTTCTTCTACTTTTCTATTAGCAGCTTTTAAAGAATGTTTAATATCCATACCACAGTCAATAAGCAATGTTTTATCTTCAATATCTAATAACATATTTGAATTAAACCATCAGATAAAAAACCAGATACACCTAAAAACGTCAACTTCATAATATTATCCTTAACATTGATTTTCTACTTCATCTTGAAAACGATACAACCACTTCATAAGAGATAACCTGTATTCTTCCTCATTTACTAATGTGCTCTTTTCTGCATCAAGTTTAAACTTCCTTATATAATGCCAAATACTTGTTAATTCCTCGCATAAAATTTCTACACGTTTTTTTTGTGGTCCTTCTCCAAAATTTTTATGTAAATAACCCATATAAAATAAAGAAGTTCCTGCCTCTGCCATACACTTTGAAAACAACTCATGGGCATTTATTTCTTTCCACTCTTTTGGATAAACATCTAAATCATCCAAATCAATTGTCTCGTTCATACAATCTTTAAATAAATCCATTATATTGGACTCTCCAATCCCATTGATTTTAACATATTCTCTATTAATAGAAAATCATATTCATCATCAATTTGTAAGCTATTTATGCCATTATTTTCAAAAACACATGGATTATACCCTATCCTGCATTCTTTGTCAAGTAAAATTTTAGAATCAGAAATATAAATATTTCCATCATCATGATATAAAAATTCCGAATCTTCTAATTGCTGCCTCATCTTTCTATTACAACAATCATTTTTATCTACGGTGTACATCCATTTTTCATTATTTTTTTGCCATATAAAAGGAGTATCTTTTGTAGCCGTAAGAAGACTGTCATATCCTCCTTCATAATACTCCTCAATACTTCTATCTAATAAATTCCCCACGCGACAAGGACTAGTTGGCTGGAGATTAACTACTAAATCATGTTTTAACCCATAGCACTCTTCACATCTCACCAAAGCATGAATAAGAGCAAATTCATTTTTAGAAGTATCTGTAGAAAACTCTTCTGGACGTTGCCAAAAAATTACCCTATCTTGTTGATCAGAATCTAAACTTTTAGCCCATTTAATATGCTCTCTTTCACATTCTTCACAATTAGAAGATAAAACAATAGTATCAATATATTTAGATTGCAAAGCTGCCTCCATAGACCATATAAACAAAGGTTTCCCTAGTAAATCTCTAAAATTCTTCCCCGGAATTCCCTTTGATCCAGCTCTTGCTGTAATAACACATAATATCTTTTTATTACCTATCATATTAATAACTTTCTTTTATCACTCTTTTAAGAGTATTTAGTATCCCTATAATTTCTTTTTTACGCAATTTATCCTTACAAATCTCAATAGTCCTACCCTCAATTGAAAAATCTATTTCTCCTGATGTCATTCCTCTACTTGGAATCCCAATATGAATAAAAGCGTCTTTTGTTTTTAGTCCCATTAATATTTCTCCTATCTCAATTCTCCATACTTATCCAATATTTCTTTTATCGTCATTTTAGGAAAACAATTTAAACTACTATCAGAAGCATCAATAATATCAACATCTTTACCTAAAATATTTTTATTAACTTTTGCAAAACAATTCCAATACTCTTTAAAATCTTTTTCATTAAACCCTCTATTTTGAGTTTGATGAGTAAATTTTCTACCTTTAATGCGATATTGTTTTTTCTCGCCAGGGAATTGCCAAAAATAACGAAATTGATGTTTGTCTTTTGATAGTTGACAATCATTTCCCAATAAGATAATGGGATCACAACCCATAATATATAAGATATGAAGAGCTGATGCTGTTGATAATCTTGCCCCTATTATGGGTTCATTTTTAGTTAATTTTAATCCATCTAAATTATATGTCTTGTCCTCAGGTGAAAACCACCATGTGTGGGAAAATAAAATAAAATTATTTAACTCTTTACATATGTTCTTAAATTTTTTCTCATATAAAAATTTTATACAATTAGAATTTTTAATAATATCGCTATAATAATTCCAACCTTTTATATCTACATCATCTGAAATAAAAAAATCAGAATCAGGATATTTTACTATACCAGAATTAACTGCGATACAAACATGATCTTTAATAAGATCTATATCTATATTATGAAGAGATGGTCCTCCTCCTAGTATAAAGCCTATTTCTCCCTTATACTTATTTTTAAAATCACTTATTTTCATATACTATTTTTTAATTTTAAATGAAAATGTTTATTGTTAATATTCTCTTTCCCTCTGCTAGGAAAATCTATATCCTTTTTATTTACATATGTTACTAAATTTCCCTTTCTGCCATTATAATTTAAAATAGTCCAATATGCGTCATTAGTAGCAATTACTAAAGAACTATGAAAACCAACTTTCGTAAAAGAAGAAATTGCTACAGGAAGATTATTAGCAATATCTTTTATCTCTACTCTTATAGCTTCTAAAGATAAATCATATAGTGCTTCTTTTTTCCTAATACAGGCTCCATATCTACACTTATATTTATCTACCATATCTTCCCATCTATCATCTTCTAAAGAAATTATATAAGGTTTTTCATAATAAATAAGAGCATTTAAAAGAGATATAAGATAACAACCCGCATATCCTTTTTCCTTGGTTTGTAAGATATAAACTTTTTTCGAAACTTGTACATTTTCTATAGGTATAGGAATAAAAACAGAAAATTGCCAGCAATGATCTCCTGGCTTAACTACTTGCCCTGGAGATGGACCAAAAGCATAATTATCAATAGCCTTCCCATTTACCTTATTACCTACTCCTATAGGCTCATACTCTACTTCTAAAATAACTTCTTTACTACCTTGCGTCTCAGCTACATAAAGATCAGGAGTGAGGTAAGTGTATCTAGTTCGCTCTATTTTCTCCCCTTCTTTATTTCTCCATGTTTCATTCCACCCAGGCTTACCCCACAGAATACCTTCTTCTTGAATCTTCTTCCAGTTATTTTCAGTTGTTCCGTGGTAAAATTTCATTTCGTTTTCCCATATTTTTTCTCAAACTCTTCATCAAATTTATCAGATGCCCTTCTTTCCATTCTGATATCTAAACAAACATTTCTCAAAAGAGCATCTAAATCTATAAAACTATAATCAGGATCTTCTTTTCCAGAATATCTAGAAGAGAATGATATTTTTACATCTCCCTTTTTAGATTTATTCCAATTATCAAAATAAGATATACCCTGTTCATATAAAATATCATATAATAATTTATTAATATCACATAAGCTAAGTTCTGCCATTCCAGATAAATGCCAATCAACCTCTTTCTCTAAACAAGCATCAAGATAATTAATTACTTCCTCTAAATTATCAGGACAAGGATAAGAAGATTGAGAAATAGCATATTTAGCTAAACCCCTTGTTATATCACTTTTAAATGTCCATCTTTTAGATAGCCATTCTGGATCACCATTTAATCTATCATAAGTTTTAAGCGTATCGGTAATAAAAGAATTTAACTCATTAATACATGCTTCATTAATAAAACCCTCTTCAGTTAATAAGGGTTGTGTTAACATTTCAATATTTTCAAAAGGATTTTTTTTCTTTTTCTTTTTTTTCATTATCTTTTCTCCATTCTAAATAACCTAATAAATTTAAAAATATAAAACCTAAAGACGAGAATATTAAACCATACTTCATTACTTGAAACCCAATAATACACCATAATACACTCATTACTACCAGCCATAAAAAACCATTCTTTTTCTTTTTACGAAGAAGCAGAGTGCCATAAAATCCTATAAAAGCTGCTATCCAATCTATCATATTAATCACCTTATATCAAGTAATTCAAACCTACTATGAATTGTATTTTGATATTCAAATTCATCAAATTTTTCTCTAGTTATTTTTTTTGTTTTAACAAATGCTTCTTTAAATACCTTTTCATTAATTTTAAGATATAACTTGTAAATAAGAAAATCTGACAATTTTTTCATATCTTTATGTCTATTTTTAACAAGACAATAATAATTAATACGATCATAAAATTCTAAAATAAACTCATCTGACATTTTTTGATTTTCAGCAGCATAATTCCATTTTACTTTATCTTTCATCTCTCGCATAAATAATTCTGATAATTTTTGATGGATACAAACCCACATCCAATCTACACGATATCGAAACTCTCTGATAAAATCTTCAGATAATTTCTGATACCCAACTACCATATCCCACTCACAACCGGCTATATATCTTTTATCTATATAGTATCTAAGAAATTCTTCAGAAACTTTATATTTTTTAAGAATATCGTACATATCTGTTTTTCTAGTTAGTCTATCTGTCGAATAATTAATTCTTAAAGGATTAATTTTAAACATCAATATTCTTATTTCTTTTTTTAATGATTCATTCATTATTATTTTCCTATAACCTTTGTCCATTCCAATGGTCTTCTGACAGTAGAAAAATGAACCCCTGCTTTCATACACATAATCATTCCAGCGGCTTCGATATAATTATCAACAAAGATAAACCTATCATCTCCATCTTCAAAATCATTTAGAACAGTTTTATTCTCCTTAACTACTATAATGGGAATACCTTGTTCTATACATGCTTTGTGAGGAGGTCCAAAACACCCCATAGGACTTATCATCACATCTATATCTTCTACTCCAAGAGTTTTATTACTTCTTTGCCTTGCGATTCGTGGTGCTTTATGAAGACCTTTCAAACAACAGTGAATGAAATTCTCTGTAATAGTCTCAACGGCCTTTCTTGGATCTACTATCTTATTGAGACCAGATATTGTATAATCCACTGGACCATGACAAGTCGGCTTATTTAAAGCATCTGCAATTAATTTAGAGGCAATAGCTTCAACAGCTCCAACAGGATTAACTTTACTACCAATCCCATCAAAATAATCACGAAGTATCTTTTCATCTACAGTAATAGGAGTAGCAATTGCTAAAGCATCAAACTTATAACTTTTAACTTGTTCTACAAGTTCTTTCCATCCGCTGACCTCTCCTGAAGCAATAATTTTCCCATGCCATTCTTTCATAGTGGCAATTAATTCTAATGGGGTATCTAATTCAAGTATTTCTGCATCTATTCCTAAACAACACCTAGCGGCACTAACGGCATTTATTGACTGATAATCTGCTTTCCCATTTACTACTACTAAAATTTTATTAGAATTAACTTGTTCTAATAAAATTTTACCTTCTAAAAAACGGTCCAATATGCTACCTTCAACATATAAAGAGTTAGGAGGCTGCTCATTAAGGTCAGAAGCATTCACAACATTTGGATTTAAAATAATCTTATCGCAGCAGGACTCTATAAGTCTTGCCGCAGGCGCTGCGTCTCCACAATTCCCACCAATTTCCGCGCCTATCCCAGTTGGAATTATCATCACTACATTCATTTTATTCCTCCTTTACATATTCATATTCTTTTTCAAATATTTTTAACATTTTTTTTACTTTATCCATAGAACATTTTTTACATAAATGCTCTATAGGAAAATTTTTAGGATCACTATAATCATCGTCATCTTTATCATAATCCATACCGATAATAGAAAACCTAACTGCTGTAGATCTTTCACTTTTATTATCTATTAAAAAAGTTTCATAAGCCATAAAACTAATATTTATTTCCTTACTGCATTCATCACAAAATATTTTCTTCATTTATTCTCTCCTTTATCTTCTCCAAAACAATCTTTATAATCTTCATCTGTTAAAAAATGACACATTGTTCCAGCTCTTAATTTCATGTGTTTATAATTTTTTATAAATTGCTTTATATTTAAAATATGAAACAATTTTCTTATATTACTATACCCCCACATAGAGTCATAATTATTCCACCACTGATTATTCACTCCAAATCTTTTTGTCCTAAACATTAAATGGACACCTACTTTCCAATGTTTTAAATAATATTTAATTCTTCTTTTTATCATTTTTTTAATTTTTATTTACCTTCTATAAAATTATTGTATTCTTCTAAACTCATTCCTAAATACTCATGCAACTCGAGATCATTATCTACCTCATGCCATTCGTCTATAAGATCATCTATAGTCTTATACTCTTCTACTTTTACTCCCAAACTTAACGATAACCACTCAGATACTATATGTCTATGACAAAATTTGTCAGGAGCCTCCCAACACAAAAGAATTGCATTTTCTCCTAGTTCTTTATAAACTAGTTTCGGATCTAATTTATTTAAAACTTCATTATAGTATTGTTTAGTATAAAATTCTTCATCTCCATCTTCTTTATATTTTTTAAAGAACCAATACTTAGGAGCTAATTTTTTATATTCCCTACCTTTGTAAAAATCAGGACATTTTGCAGCAATACTAACAGCATTGGGATCATCACTAGCTAATTTATAATATGAAGTTTTTATTTTATTTCCCTCTTTCCTCTCTCATTCTTTTCAACGCATAATACATTTGACTTTTAGGAGACATAGCCTGTTCTTTCTTCACTGTCCCTCTTATATAATCTGTTGTAGTCATTATACCTGTCTCCCAATTCATAGATTGACTATGAATATCATGCATCTTAAAATCTACATCTTTCATGTTCATTATTTAACTCCTAGATATCTAATATCTCAAATCTATCTTTTATTTTATTTTCTTCTAAATATTTTTCTAGTTCATCTCTCCAAGGGCAATGAAAGTCTATTTTCTTCATAAATTCTAAATTATTTTCATATTCTTCATAAGTTTTAGACCATAAATTATCTTTCATTTTTATTCTCCTATAATTTTAAAAGCATAATCTATTGAAATCCTATCAAAAGTCGTAACTTTAGTCAAAACACTACAATTATACACTTCTGCTTTTTTTAGATCTGCAAATTTTCTTAAAGCTTTATACGCTTTATTGTTAAACTCAAAAACTTTTTTTTGCTTTTTCCACGAATCATATATTAACGGGTTACTAGCAGTAGGCCTATCTTTTCTATCATATAATAACTGCCAAAAATGATGTCTCCCACTACTATCATTCTGATCTATTCCAAAAAGAAATATTTTTTTACACCCAAGCTGAATGGCCAAGTCAGTCGCTGATACCCCGGATGAGCAAAAACAAAGTCCGAGGTCTCCAAAATTAACTACATCTTCTGAAGTAGGACGTGGAGAAAAAAATAAAGTGTTCGTCATTGTCTTTCTGTATTTCCACCAACTATCCCTTACTACTTTCGTGCATTTAGATTTTTCTATATCTGGCCAGTAATTCCATTTTCTACAAAGTGTATCATTTGAAATCCAATAATGTTTTTCTGGATTAAGATCAAAATTTTTCAAAGGCATAAACGCGGAATTAACAGAAATAATCACATGGTTTAATATTTCTCTAAAATGATAAGATGTGCATAAATCATATAAAGAAGGACCAGCTCCTAGAATCACGCATGATTCACCTTTATGCTTGTCAATTAATTTTGTGTAAGTGTTTTTCAAACTATTCAACTTTATCTCCGGTCAAAACAACCTATTTTTAAATCACAACAAACTTTACAATTTATTGAATGTGTTAATTTCGCCTCTACCAAATCACGACAAGTAACAGGTCCGCAATAACCTCCACGTACATTATATTTAGGAGAGTACATTATAGATACTCCATTCTTATAATCCGAAATAGAAAACATACCCTCTTTTTCTTTAATATTATCTATACTTTTAACAGTTAAGGCAAAAATATTCTTATGCCTATTCCATAATTCAACATTCCTAGTAAAACCCATTTGAATCACATCTTTTTTTATGTGTTTAGAAATACTACTAATTATAAAAGAAACTTTATCAATATCTTTAGTTTGACAATCTCCCGTTCCAAACCAGTGTAAAATAGAAGTTTGCAATCCATCTAATTCTTTGAATATTTTTAAACAAATATCAGCAATGGGTCTATTTATTATATAATTATAAATATCCCATTTATCTTCTTCCGAAACACGAGTTTCATAATCAAAAAGATCATCACTTACAGCATAACAATATTTTCTACATTTTTTTGTAGAAAATTCACATGTTCCATTTGGAGGCAACCCTATCGGAAAAAATATTGCCCCCGTACCTGTAAATGGCCTTAATAATTTCATTATTTACCTCTCTACAAATCTAATATTTCAAATCTATTAAGAATAGTTTTGGGTAGATATTCTCCTGCTAAACATTCTATCATATCATCAGACCACCAATGATAACTGCCTTCCATCTTATAATAATCATGTGCAACACTTATTATTTTTATAATTCTATCTTGACAATTTATATTTGTCCATCCTTTCATGCTCTTAACAAATGTTTGTTTACAATTAATATCTTTACCTGAAGTTAGTCCGTATTCTTCCTCCATCTCTTCCCATGTCTTTATTTTTACTTTATCTCCTACTTTATACTTCATAAGTCCAATATCTCAAATCTATTTTTTATTGGCTCTATCTTTTTAGTAATATTTTCTGAATTATCTTCTAGATCCATACCATAAATGTACCCACTGATAATTATTTCATTATTGACTGGAATAGAAATACCACTACTCGACATATCTTGATAAACAATAGAAGGAAAAGACCTCTTATACTCACTTATATAAGCTGGACATTTTCTTCCTTCAGAACCAACCATACATTTTTGAGAAGAACCTATAACTCCGCTTTGAACAAAATTATCAAAAATATTATAATTATTCATATCGCATATAGCCTTAAAACTATACGTAATATCTCTATATGGAGGAAAATTATGAGCCATACCTACTTCTATGGTCTTTAAATTTTTCAATACTACAATATCTCCATAGTAAATAGAAAAATTATTATTCAAAAATGTAGTAGGATTAATATGTCCCATTATAAATCCAATATCTCGAATCTATTAGTAATAAATTGTGAAGGATCTAATATCTCTACACTATTATCACTTAACATTTTATATATTTCTCTTATAAGTCTTTCTAATGCTAAGAAATCTCCCCAATTAGCTACTGGCCAATTACGATCATGAGATTGATAAAATCCTGGAGATTTATATCTATAACATTTTTCAGCTAATTTATATTTTTCAGAGTTATCTAAACCAAGATAATTAAAAACAAGATAATCAACAACAAGAGAGCTATCATGATTTCCACAAAAGAGAAATGTTCCGTAGCTAGCTTGGGATACTATTTCGTATTTTATTACCTTATCTCTAGTGGTAAAACATACACCATCCCCTAATCTTAAATCTCTTCCTAACTTATTCAATTCTTTTAAATTATGTATTTCTGCCATTATAAGTCCAATATCTCAAACCGATTATTAATTATATCATTTAAATTAGGTAAAAATTTCTTTTGTTTTTCAGATATTTTTTTTCTATCTTTTCGTTGCTGTTTCATCATATCTTCAGAATATAGATAATAATAAGGAATTTTATTCTGATATAAAAATCTTCTAACTAAATTAAGATCTATTTCATTCTTACTAAAACTATAAAATGGAAAAACTTTTTCAAAGTCCAATGCATTTATCTCCCTTCTCTTCTTCCTCTCAGGAGGATTACAATTTCTTAAACTATACTTATATCTTTTTATTTTCATTTTATAAATCTAAAATTTCAAACCTGTTGAGTATCAAATCTTTAAGATTTAATACTTCTACACTATTATCTCCTAACATTTGATATATTTCCCTTACTAACCCTTCCAATGCTTGATAGTCTTCCCAATTAGTCCATGGCCAAATTTCTGAATCTAGTTCTAATGCATTTTTTGCTGTATAACCATAGCATCGTTCTGCTAAATTATATTTATCTTGTGGGTTTAATTCTAAACAATCGAAAATATAAGAATTATTATGATAAATACAATGTAAAAAAACTCCGGTGCTAATGCATTTATATACTTTATATTCTATTACTTCTTTTTTTGTAGTAAAATATATGTAGTCATTTATTTCTAATTCTCTTCCTAGTTCATTTAATTCTTTTAGATTATGTATTTCTGCCATTATAAGTCCAATATCTCAAAACGTGAATATTTTTCATAAGCTTCATTTGCTCTATCAAATAAAGATATATTCGTATTTTCTAACTTCAAACAGATTTCAACACTATCTTGATACATTTTTGGTAAAAGAAAAGATTTACCCATATCAGGTCTTGTTGATATTTCAACATTAAATATATACCCATGCCAACCCACTTTTACCCTAGCATTTCTAGTTTGTATAGTGCTAGCAGTGCCAGCAATAGTATCTGAAAATAATTTTTTTAATTGATTTTTCGATTGACTATCTAATGCCACTCTATAAGTAATAAGAGGAGATTGAACCTCTATTCTTTTACCATCTGTGAATATAACTCTCTTACAAAAATTAATATCTATTTTCTCATATCTTATAATTCGTATCTCTTCATCATCATCTAATAGAATACGAAAATTTGAAGGTTGTGGTATTATTACCTGTAATAAATCCATTATAAGTCCAATATCTCAAAACGATCTTTTATTTCTACTGCTTCTTTAATTTCTTTTTTTAATCTCTTCATAAAATCTTTTACTGGCTCAAAGGAAATAGTGATACAGCTAACCCCGCTCTCAGTATACCCTATCTCTGTTTTTTCTTTTTCATCATCCTGCACATCAAGACCAGCAACACCGGCATATGGATCAAAAGTTTTAATAGAATTAATTTTAAATATATTTATATATTCTATATTTTTCGTTCTATATTTTTTTATCTCTATAAACATTTATATGTCCAATATATTAAATCTTTCTATTGCTTTATCTATATTTTCCATCACTTTTGCATCTTTTGTATCTTTTTCCCACTCCTCTTCTTGTTTAATTCTTTCTCTAGTCTCTTTTTCTAATTGTAAATCTTCTACTTTTATTTTTAATTCTTGTGTCTCTTTTAATAATAACATAACAATATCTTCTTTAGTAATTTTTTTACCACAATATTGACATTGTGGAGACTCATTAGAATTAATATCTACATGTATAGAACCCAAAAAACTACTATCATAATAACAATTACACCATTCCATTTTATCTCCTATAAATCTAATATATCAAAACGAGTTTGCTCGCTGTTCTCATTATCTTTTTCAAAAATATATGTTTTAACTTTATTTCTATCTAATGGGAATTCTATTTTTACCAAATAAGCGTGTTTAATAGAATGATAGGTGTAATATTTTATAGTACAAGAAACTGACAATTCGTCTATAACAAAAATAGCAGGTTCTTTCATCTCTGTAGGTACTAAACTAATGGCACTGGTAACAACATTATCAGAAGCCGATATTATCGAAGAAGCATCATTAACATTTAACCATATGTCATAAATAGCAATAAGCCTTTCTATTTCTATAGAAAACCCCTTAATGCCAACCACAGGCATGTCTTTACTGCCATGTTTTAATATAGCATTTCTTAAAGGTATATATTCAGCTAGACTCATTAATTTATTTTTTTCTCCATCATATCAACCATGGTCTTAAAACTAATTGCCATTTCTGCTTCTTCATCAGAAACCTGTATCTCAAATTTGTCTTCTACTCCCATAATAATCTCAACACCATCAAGACTATCAGCTCGAAGATCATTTATAAAATTAGTATCATTATTAATTGATGATTCTTCAATATTTAATATATTAACTATTATGTCTTTTACTTTATTTTCAATTTCTTTTCTATCCATTTATTTGTCCCTTTAATTCTTTTTTTTCTTTTCGTCTTCTCCATCTCCTCTCATATCTTTTCTCATCTACTAAAGAAGGAACTTTCTTTTTGCCCTTTTTAGTAGTTTGTTTCCATCCGTCAAAAAATGATTCTATCCATCTACAAAAAGTTGATTGAGACTTATGTTTATCACCCTTCATCTTAATAATCTTTCATTATTTTTTAACATAATCATTACATAATTCTCCCTGACCGTAACAATTTTTTTGCGAAGCACATGACTGACAAGGGTTCTTATCTTCCCATTTTGAATAAGGGTTTTTTGCTAAATTATAATTGTAATATTTCTCTATTCCTGTTACCTCTTCTCCTAATCCTGGGGGCTTATCGACTGATTCGTTTTCAGTCTTTAATTCTATTTCAGCAATACCTAATCCATGATTAGCACCATGAAAATCATCAAACTCCCACTTCTTGCCCTTATACTCAAAAGTATATCTTGTCTTCAACAAAAATGGATATTTATTTTCATCTAACATATCTTTAATAGCAAATTTTATTTCAAATTCTAATTCTCTTCTCAACAACCCTTTCCCATGCTTAATAGTAAAAAATGCTTTCTTAACATAAACTTCATTTTCCTTAACGATCAACCTAACCCTAGTATTTTTATCAATATAATACTGGGTAATATCTGTTGTGGAAAACTCACACCCTCCAGAATATACCCATTCTGACCAATCTTTTATTAAAAATTTTCTTTCTATTTCAATAGCCATGTTACCCCTTCCCCAATAAACCCATCTCATATAAAAATCTACTAGGCTTACATTTATTATAAGTCATATTGCCGTGTTTTCCAAATCTTTTTCTTTGTTTACACCAACTAATAAATAATGCTTTTTTAGCCCTTGTTATTCCAACAAAAGCCAAACGTCTTTCCTCTTCTAATCCAGAATAAGGATCATCTGCAAGCGCCATTTTATGGGGTAGCAAATCTTCTTCACATCCTATCAAAAATACGATAGGATATTCAAGCCCTTTAGAGGCATGAATACTCATTAATGTTATCTTATTATCTTTATTTTTACTATCGGTATTAGTAACAAGGGAAACTTGTTGCAAATACTTACTAACTCCATTTTCTTCCCCATTACATTCTCCAGCAGAAATAACTAGCTGAGATATATTTTCTTTTCTTTCTGTGGCACTATCTCCGAATTTAGTCAAAAGATGTTCTTCATAATTAAATTTATTTACCAGTCCTTGTAAACAACCAGATGGGTTAGAATAGTCCCATTTATAACTATAAATATCATAAAGATTATTACAAACCTTACTCATATTAATACTCTTTGATTTGTCAGCCATCATCTTACAAGCTTGGGGAATAGTTATATCTCTATCATGCGCAATGTTTTCTATTCTTCCAACTGTAACATTACCCAAACCTTTTACCAGGGAACAAACTCTACCAAATGCTATTCCGTCTTTTGGATTAGATAATAATTTCAACATAGCAATACAATCTCTTACTTCTTTACGGTCATAAAAATTCCATGCTCCTATTACTTCATATGGAATTCCATTATTAACCATTGCTTGCTCAATAGGCTCAGACATTTTATTTGCTCGATAAAGGACAGCAATATCTGAAAAATCCCACCCCCCTTCTTCCATAATTTTTTTAGCTGTTTTTCCTACCCAATTAGCTTCTGTATATTGGTCTCTAAAAGAATAACATTTAACACTCTCTCCGTTTTTATTATCTGTTTCAAATGCAGTTCCCATATGGCTCGTATTGTATTTAATTAATTTACTTGCCACTGATACTATTTGTGGTGTAGATCTATAGTTTTTAGACAGAGAAATAACCTTACAATTAGAATAATTATTTATAAAATCTTGAATATTTTGATACCTAGCCCCCCTCCATCCATAGATCGACTGATCAATATCTCCTATAAGCATTATATTTTTCCACCTTCCCCCTAAAAGATTAACTAAATAAAATTGAGATTTATTAGTATCTTGTGTCTCATCAACCATAATATATTTAAAAGTATTTTGAATTTTTCTTTTCAACACATCATCTGACTCTATCATTTTAATATTTTCATATATAAGAGCGCTAAAATCCAATAAATTATTTTTATGACAATACTCTATATATCCTTTTGCAATTGCAAGATGGGGTTTAGCATTAAGGTTATTTTCTACCCATTCAAAATCTTCCATCTGATCTCTATAAAAATTAAGTCTATTTGCTATTCTAAAAGCATCTGGTTTTTTCATATCGATTTCTAGCTTCCTAGCTATTTGCATAATTAAATCTATTTGATCTCTATCATCTATAATATTAAAATTAGCTTTAAATCCTTGAGTGGGACCTATCTTTCTAATCATTTTTGCACAAAGGGAATGAAATGTCCCTATAAAGAAATCTAATTTATCTATTTTTAATCTTTTACAAACTCTTTCTTTCATTTCATTTGATGCCTTATTTGTAAATGTTAATGCCAGAATATTTTTAGGCTTTACTCCACTTTTAATAAGATGAACAATTCTTTCTACAAGAACTAGGGTTTTACCACTACCTGGGCACGAAGTAACTAGACATGGCCCTTCTTTGTGAAGTGCTGCTTCTTTTTGATATTTATTGAGATTTAAAGTCATACTATGTTATTCCTTAAATTAAAATTATTTTACTATATTACCATCAGAACAATCACTTTTCAACACATTGAAAAGTGATCTTTAAGATATATAACAAATTCTTTTTCGGTCAATGGACCTATATGTTCTATAACGATATTATCATTATTATCTAAGAATTGTAAGTGTGGAAGTTCATTTACATTTTGTTCTTCGCATGTATTATAGGCTTCATCATTTTCTATATCATGACCATCAATATATATGTAACTAATTTGAAATTTTTCTAATATGATAAAAATATTTAAACAATCTAGACATTCTGAGCTTCCAAAAAATCTAATTTTCATCTTTTTCTAAATCCTCATGTAAAACATTCATAACTTCATCAATAGGAAAATTAGTTAAATTTTCATTAATACGATTAATTTCTTTCTGAGAAACCATTCCTTTATCATCTTTTTTAGCATCTCTCAAAGAAGCTTGTTCTGTTTCTATATGGAGGTTTTTTTCTTGCCCTGTCATATTCTTACAAAATTCATCTATAATTTCATCTGAAACATCTTGAGTTACCTCCCAATCACTACCTTTAATTGCTATTGTGATTTGTTTATTATTACTTAAATCTTCTATCAATAATTGAAAAAGATTATTTTCTCTATTGTAAACGATATTTAATATTTTAGCTTTTATGAGGGAAGACATTTCTAATCACCTGTATTAATTCTTTAATCATTTTTTTCTTCTCAAATTCATCTTTATATTTTTTTATTCCAAATAAAGCATTAAGAACATTTTCTGGCATATTATAAAGCAGGACATGATCATGGGGGGTTCGATAACTACCCCCCATCTCATCTGTAATCATATCTTTAGGAATGCCAATAGACTTTTCTATTTTAACAAGCTTACCCCACCATTTATCAATATCTTCTTTAGCAATTTTTTTATTATCTATAGTAGACACTAATAAACATTGTGGTTTAACAATAGCTCCTAGAATAGTTTTATATTCTTCTTTTAAACGTAAGTATCTTGGTTCAAATTCTTCATCCGGAGTTATCCCATAAATTCGACAGTTATATGGCCTAACTTTATGAATATTACACATACTACTCTTTTCATCAAAAAAAACACAGCCTTTAGAAGGAATAGGATTAACAGCATTTAACATACATTTTTCAAATAGATCACAAACTTCACTATCTATCCAATTTCTAGACACAAAATCCCAAATTAGAAGAAATTCAGAATACAACAGTTGGGGTGTCTGGATCAAACAGCACCATCCATTACATCCTCCACCTTTTATATTAATATTTTCCATGCACCCTTTTGTATCTGGTATTTTATGATACAAATTGTGTAATGCAGAAAAGACACCTACTGTCTTTTTCTTATCATCAAAAAGACGAATTGTTTTATAGAATTCAAAATCTTTCATATTAATTAAAGACTATCATAATCCGCCGCAACGGAAGAAATAGGTATATTGTCTTCTTTATCCTTAATAGGAACTGAAACTTCTTCTGCTGCTTTATTATCAATATCTTCTTCCGTATCTTCTAAAAATTTAATTGCGATTGTTTTCTTAGAAGGCTCTTTAATAATAATATCAGAACCTTGTTTAGCTTTTTTTAAAAAACCTTCTAATTTTCCACTTTGATCCCATATTTCTAATAACTTACTAGCTTCTCTTTTCCTCACATTATACTGAACAACTTTTTCAAGAACATCATCCACATCTTCCCCAGCTTTCTGTGCTTCTTGTAATACAACTATAAATTCTTCCTCATCATTAACTACCCACTTAGATTTCTGATTTCTTGAAGAAATATTACAAGATCCTGGGAACTTGACACTTTTCTCATTATTACTTTCAAGAGTTGAAACCATAATGGATTTATAAAATTTTACTTTATTATCAATAACTTTAATAGCATCACTAACATCTTGAGACTTTTTCTTTTTATAACCCTTATAAAAATCTTTTTTCCTATCCAGTTCCTTAATAGTCAAAGCCACATCTTCTAATAAATATAAATCATCAAGAGGTTTAACTTCCCCTGATGCAAATATATCCTGCAATTCTTTACGCCTAAAAACATCTTCATATTCTAACATTTTAACACCTCTTAATAAAAACTTTTTTTACTTAAAATAAAAGATTATTCATCCTTTGATACAACCTCTAGTACAATACCTGTTTTCTCTTCACCTTGAAAATTAACAGTTGTAAAACTAGGGCTTATAAATAAATCATCTCCATTTTTTTTTGCTTCTCCCTTAGCTATGATAAAGGATTTAATAGCATTATTAAGAGAAGCCGCACCAACACATCTCAACTTAACTGTTGAATGTTTTATATACACTTGAGAAATAGCATTAGAAAGTTTTTTAACATAATCCTTGTCTTTTCCTTTACTACCCTTGCTCCCACTTACTAAAAGTAAGCTTTCATCCGTTGCTTTATCTTTCTTATTAGCATCTTCTGTCATAAAACTTTCTCCTTTTAAAAATAAAATTATATACTATAATGTAATCGTGTTTTTACTTAAAAAACTTTATAATAATGACTTATAAAATTCTCTTCTCTTATTATTTAATGTAGGACTGTCCCATATTTTAGACTGATGACAAAGTTTTTTAAAATCACAATAATTACAAGAAAAATCTTTCTTGGAAGCAGATTTAGGAGGAGGAAGTTTTCTACTTTTTCTCATTTCAAACATTGTCTTAGCCTGATTTTGAATAATTTCCCACCAAACATCATTTCTTGGAACTTGAAACCATGCCATTTTTGAATTATCTTTATTTTCATAGGCTATTATTCCATAATCACAATCTAAGATATGGACATAAATAGTAAGTTGAATAAGATAATCTTTATGAGCCCCTTTTGCCATAATTTGATTTTTCCACGCATTAGAACCACATGTTTTCATATCAATTACAACCTTACTATTCTTAAGAGGTAAAAATTTCTGATTATAAGAAATTCTAACACCTTTGAATCTTTCTTCTTTAAGATGCCTACAATTTAAAACCAAATCTGCATTACCTTTTATATGTAACTCTGGAGCCTTAACTTGTGTTTCTAAATATCCAAAATCACTACAACCACAAATACATTTTTTAGGTCGAAATATAGGACCGTTTTTCCCTTTAACAATTCTTGTTTTATTGTTTTTATATATTTTTTCTAAAGAATAGACATCCTTTATTTTACCTGTGTCGTCAAACATATAACAAAGAGGGTTTTTACATTTCCACCTTCCAAGTAAAATGTCACCTATTCTATCAACATAATCTGCCCAACGAGCATGCATGTTATGACCTTTATGAAATAATCTATGTTTTTGACTATCAGGATCTGGATACCTTACTTTAATTAGACCTTTCCACGCATAGTGTTTATATTGTTGCATCCGTAAGCATTTTCCAAATTCACTAGGGTGATAATAATCATACTTTCTATCTTGCCTAGTAGTAACGGTATTCCATCTAATATACGTATCTATAAGATTCATTATTGATGTTACTTCTGGAGGGGTATATGTTCTATCTGCCATGTTTTTTCCTTTTAATATCAAATCCACAATCTTCTTTGGACGTTTTTAATTTATTTATCATATTCTTTATACCACCCTTAATTAAAAATTCATCTGGATCACAATCTAGGGGAAGATAGACAGGAATAAATCTTACCCCATAAGAACTTAAATTATATTTTTCATAATCTTTCATAGTCCTTTCTATCGATTTTCCACCAGCTTCATCTCCATCAAATAAAAGATAATAATCCGTACAATACTTAGATAATAAAGCTATTTGAAAAAGAGTAAAAGCACTACCACATAAACCAACAGTCATCTTTAGTCCAAAGGTATGAAGACAAGCTACATCACATTCTCCCTCCACAATAATAACTTTATTCGCCCTTTGGATAGCTTCTTTTGCATAATATAAACCATAAAGATAAGAACCCTTATCAAATGACTCATGTAAAAATCTTTGATAATGGTCCTTATCTAAATGACGAGTTGATAAGGCTACCAACTCTCCATAAGTACAATAAATAGGAGTAATAATTCTACCTCTTACTTCATGATTTACGTCTAACGGACAATATCCCATATTAAATTGATCAATAATATCTAGAGAGAATTTTCTTTCATTAAGTAAATAATCAAGAGCAATTTTTCCTTCCGGTTTTGAAAGAGTTATTTTAGCGGCAATAATAATTTTTTGCCTTTCTGTCTCAGGAAAACCATTTATCCATTTGTTCATTATTCCGATCCATATAAGACAACCTCAGGAGGAAGAATAAGATCTTTTTCAATGGCTAAAGCTTTTATATCATTAATTAATTTATCTGTAAGTTTATTTTTCTTAATATGATCAATAAAATCTTTTCTTCCTTCAATTTTTATCCCATCCCAGTTAAAAATTCCTTTTCTAACTGAAATAAGTTTTATCTGTCTTCCAGTATCAAAAGCCATTTCATCAATTTCTGGAAAATATGCTTCATAATAAATAGGAACATCCAAAGATTCCCTATAAGGTTTAGCAAACCTATTTTTAATAAGAGAAACTTTAGAATGCCTACCTATTAACATAGGGTCACCTGATTCAGGATGAGGAACATAAATATCTGCATCCTTACTATTCCTTTTATCCATCCTTAAACGAAGCGATGCATTATGGTGCAAAGAATGACCACCTGGGCTTGTCCTGGGGTCTCCCCAAGACATTCCTATCTTTTCTCTTAACTGATTAATAAAAACCAGCAACGTGCTATACTTCTCAGCATAAGAAACTAATTTACCTAAAGATTTACTCAATAATCTTGAAAGCAACCCCATAAACTCTTGTTGAGTAGATGCTTCAAATAGTGTTTTGGGAATTAAATTAGCAACCGAATCCAGCACAATAACTTGCACTCCGTTTTTCATCATAATTATCATAGCGTCTATAACATCTTCCGCATAATAATCTTCATCAGGATTTTCATGATTTACCATATTAGAATAAATAAGTTTATCAATATCGCATCCATTAATGTAAGCTAAATTTTCTTGCAAAGAATGTTCAACATCAATCCATGCTGTCGTATATCCAAGTTTCTGTGCATACCCCACAATACGATAAGCCAAAGAAGATTTTCCACTGCCTTCTTCTCCAAATACTTCTACCAATTTTCCCAGAGGTATTCCAAGAGTTGTTTTAGGATCATATCCTTCAATACTATTTAAATCTACCCTAGTAGGATTTTGACCGTATTGAATAATAAAATCTAAATTAAAATGACCCGTTGGAACATTGCCAGGACTAGACGCCCTAGCTCCCATCCTACAAAAACCCCCTAGTTTTTTAAAAATGTCACCATTTTTATTATTAACTTTAATTTTACTTTTTACCATATTAATAATCTTTCTTAAAAATTATTTTTCCAATCATCATCATCTTCATCAGAAGCTACTGTATTTTCAGTAGTCTGTGCTTGAGCAGTCTTAGAATCAGATGAATCTTCAAAACTAACATCACTGGATGACTCATTGGATGACTCATTGGTGTTCTTATTAGGATCACCAAATAATTTCTCTTCAATCTCATCTGCAGTATCAACCTTATAAAGTTTTTGAAGTTTCTTCATATCTCCGTCCAAAGCTTCTTTTATAGAAGCTCTCTCTTCCTGATTCAGAGGAGTATTACCCGCAAAAGCCACATCGTAAGTAGTATTCAAGCCTGTTCCTGTGACCTTGATTTGCCAGTCGCTACCATCTTTACCACTTCCTGGATTTTTACCTGTAGCTTCAAAACTACTACCAATTGGACGAAAAACAGATTGAGGTGCTTCAAGTATTTTTACCTTATTACCATCATTTCTATCAATAACATAAGCTGCATAACGTAAAGAAGGTTTCTTAAGCTCTGGATGCCTATCTCTGACAGGGCAAACATCCGGCTTTGCACATATAGCTGTTCTTAATCTTTTATCATTTTTATGAAAATACTTAAAAAATTTAACTGGATCAAAAACAGGGCGTATTCGATAAGTGTTACCTGTTTTTAATTTAAGAAATTCTCCTCTATCACCACCGCCACCACTTTTTGGAACTGAACCCCATTGTACATATTCTGTCATAATTTTAACTCCTATCTAAAAATTTACATTACCTTATATTTTATAATCTTTTCATAATCACTTTTAAAGTAATTTTTCTTTAAAAAAATTAAATATCACCCCAGCCAACTGCTCCACTCTTTTTCTCTATTGCACCTGCTATAGCTCCACTAGGAAGATCATCAAATCCACCCATTTCTGAAGATTTATTATCTTCATTATTAATAAATTTTGAATGATATGATTTAGCATCTGATTTAAGATATCTCTCAACAGGAGGAAGCTCCATACAAATAGTTACCTTTCTGCTAAGCATCTCATAAGCCGCCGCTAAATTCTTTTCTGTATCCGCAACGGACTTATGTAAACCCCTTAATCTTTCAAAATACATCTCAACATCACCCATATGTTCTAGAATAAGACCATCTTGTTTTAAAATGGGTTTTAGATACTGAATTCTTGCTAAGTATCCCCTCAATAAAGGAGTAAACCTATCAAATAAAAAATATTGATTATTAACTCTAACTCCAATATATTTAACTCTATTTCTAAATTGTTGAACTTCTTCCATTTGTTTAATAATCACTTGTTGATCAAAAACTTCAGTCACTACATCAACTTGAGCTTCTCCTAATTCCTTATTCCACTGAGAAAATTTAACCTGACCACCAATAAGGCAACTATCCAACACTACTTTCTTTTGTTTATAAAATGGATCATACATAATGGAAGGACTTTTTAAAGACCATATTATTTTATCATCTTCTGTCATAGAATAACTTTCTATATTTATTTCATCCAAAGAAGAAATCTCCTTCTTCCCTTCCTTGTCTTTTATATCATTATGAAATTCATTTATATTTTCTACAACATCGTTTATATTTTCTTTTTCAATATCTTGAACAAGTAAACAATCAAAATCTTCTTCTTTATTACCAACACACATATCGTCAGAATTTTTTTCATCAAATTGTTCAACATTTTTATGTATATTATTTTGTTCTTCTGAATTTCTGGACAAAATATCATTCATAATATCATGAGAATTTTCAACTTCTAAAATAGTTCCCTTATCATTAACTTTTTTCATATCTTCACTTACTACTTTTACCAAATCATCAAAAGGCTCTTCAGAATTCATACTATGACCATACTCCTCTACCTGACTGTTCTCATCATCTTTAAGAACTAAATCAAACATTTCTTCAAATTCTTTTAAGTTATTATCTTTTACCATATTGCCAACCTATTAATTAAAATTCCATTCTTCTTCTGTTACAGAAGAATCAGTATCAATTTTTTCTTTACCTTTAGAAGGAGAGACTCCATTACTGGTTACCAATCCAATACACCTATCTTCTTCTCCTATTTTTGTAACAACATGATTAAAAGATGTAATAAAATCTTTTGTAATTTTTTCTATATAACATTTCATTTTATTTGTTCTATCTTTTTCATCCCCCCAAAAAAAACTTTCTTCAACAGATATTTGAATTTTAATTGGCTCATATGTTTTAGGTTGAATAGTCTTATCTATTTCTAATCTTAAAATAGTTTTTTTATCTTCCGACATTTTATAATCTCCTTTTATATTTCTATTTCCAATAAATCATCTTTTACAACAATAATAATCACTTTTCAAACTATTAACTAAACAAATCAACAGTTTCTACACCTTTTTTAGCTGTTTTCTTCATATCTTCCCTAATCATCACAAAATCCTTTACTATAACAGAAGTATCTTTCATATGTTTTTTACCAAAATATCCACCACTACTTAAAGCTTCTACTACTCTAGTATCTATTAATGATGAATTAGTTTTCCTAACAAAATCTCTCAGATCGACATAGGGTTGATTGTCCTCTATATTTTTAGCAGATTTAGTTAAAAGCCCCTTACATAAAAGACTTGGACGTATTTCTGTTTTTTTCACACCTTCTTTAGAGTCTTTTCTTTTCTCAACAGTAAAAAATACTTTTGATTTATTTAAATCTCTTGAAAGAAATTTAACATCCATTTTCTTTTTAAATTCTCTTTCAAATGCAGCGATTTTATCATGCCTATCTCCTTGAGAACTATTTATCGTCACATCTAATAAAGAACATATAAATTCATCTGAATAATTAGCTTTCAAATATGCTGTTGTAACAGACAAATGAGCATAGGCCCCAGCATGAGCAGCATTAAATCCATAAGAAGCAAATGGGGTAATAAATTTATCCCAATATTGTTGTGCAACATCTTTAGGAACTTTATTATTTACACAACCTAAAATAAATTGTTTTTCAAATCTTTCCATTAAATACGCTTTTTTCTTACCAATAGCTTTAATCATCACATAGCCATCTGATATAGAAAAACCCGCAAGGCTATTACAAATTTGCATAATAGATTCTTGATACACAGCAATGCCGTAAGTTTTTTCTAAATACGGTTTCACAAATGGTTCAATAGACTCATGAAAATAATCTACCTTTTTTTCCATTTTCTTCCGAGCACAATATTCAGGAATACTATCCATAGGGCCAGGTCTATACAAGGCTAATGCTGCCATAATATCATTAAAATTATCAGGATGTATTTGCCTCATAGTGTTTTGCATTCCAAAATTTTCACACTGAAACACTCCTCCTAAATTACCTTTACGATATAATTCAAAAGTAGCTTCATCATTGATCGGAATATTTTCTACATCTATTTCTATATCCCAATTTTCTTTTATCTTTTCTATTGTTTTTTTAATAACTGATAAAGTAGATAACGCAAGAACATCAAATTTAATAAGACCTAATGCTTCCAAGTCATCATTAGGAAATTGAGTTGCTAATACCCCCTTTTTAGCATTTTGCAATGGAGCAATCTCATCTAAAGGTACATTAGACACAGCGATTCCGGAAGCGTGGAAAGAAAAATTAGCAAAAGTTCCTTCGATTTGTTCTAAATGTTTTTTAAAATCACTACTATGGTATTTATCAACATAATATCTAAAATCATTACAATAACTATAAGCATCTTCAAAACTTTTAATCAAATGACTTTCACCATCGTCATCTGTAACTTTCATCAACCCCTTTTTGGGGAAAGGAGATAATATCTCTGTTACTTTTGCTGCGTTTTCACTAACAAAAGCATCCTCTCCTTTATGATAAGCATTTGCCAAATCTAAAGCTTTAGTTACCCTAGTCACACAAGATTTAAATTTTAATAATCCATGAGTGCCAATATTGCCTACATTATCTCTTCCATATTTATTGATAATATAAGCATAAACAACATCTCTGTCCTCATAGTCAAAATCCGTATCAATATCAGGAAAACCAGCTCTAGCAAAAGCTCGTCTGGTAGGAAGAAAATCTCCATCGGGTTTAACTTCAGTCATGCCTAAGAAAAAAGCAGTCCAACTATTTATATCATTTTTATGACCTATTTTGCCCTTATTATTTTTCCACGTATTATAAAATACTTCTAGGTTGTTCTTTGCTTCTAAACCAATTGTGGATCCTAAAATATTAAGTTCTTCTTTAACTTTAGAAATAATTTTAGGTATTGTTTTGCTATCGGAATGTTTCTTAACAATATGTTCTACTATATCTTTTTTTATTACTTCTAGTTCTGCCATAAATTAAATATATTAAAATAACTTTCACTTTACAAACTATAAATCTAATATTTCAAATCTATTATTAATCGGAGCTTCTAAATCAAAAATTTCTCCATAATACCTTTTAAACAATGATGATAATTCAGATGAAAGAATATCTACACCAAGAATAATTAAAACCTCATAATTATTACGATAATTTTTATTAGGATGATTTATTTGAGAAATTTTACAACAAAAAGGACCATCGTTCATAAAAAAATAAGCTTCTCCAAGGTTTAGATTTAATTCTTTTTCTTCTAAAGTGCCAATAATTTTAAATTTTGTTTCACAAATAAAGTTATCATAAAAATAAAAAACATTTTCAGGACCAAAACAAAAACTATTTTTAAAACCATTTTGACAGATATCAATTTGGCCTAATTGACCTATTATCTCAGCTATTACATCTGTTTTTATCATAAATCTAAATTATTAAATCTATTATCTTCTTTTATTCTAAAATTAATCTCTTCTTGAAGATCCATAACCCTACTCTTCAACTCTTCATTTTCTTTTATATAATCTTTCATACACTTTTTATTTTCACCGCTAAAGCGAATATTATTAATATTCTCTAAAATAAACCTACCCTCGACATACATCTCCTCATTGTCCATAATAGAGATGTTATGCCACTTATTATCTGTAGTTTGAATCCATGTTTTATTTTTTATTTGTTTTATGGGTAATATTTTTGCCATTGTTATAAGTCCAATATCTCAAAACGATTTTCTATCGGTTCAAAAATTTCAATTTCCCCATGTTTATTATAAAGATCTTTAAGAAAAGACAATGCCATCATGTCTTTCATCTTAGGGTTGCCCCCTCTATATGCTTTATGAACCTCTTTACATACCCATATGATATCTTCTTTCGTCTTGATATCTTTTCCATTATATGTTTTTAAACTCCAACCTGCCATCATAAATCCAATATCTCAAATCTACTTTCTATTTTTTCTGAAACATCTTTTACTATTAATTTTTCATTATTAATATTTGCCGGAATATAAGGAGCATATACATATGCTGTTTCTACTGGTGGTTCTAATAACTGATCTAATAATTCTTTCTGTATAGGAAAAAGATCAATATCATCTAAAATAAATTCACGCTTAACTGTTACAGGTAAATAATCTATGAAATCTTGTTTAGATATTATATCATTGCGACGCAATGTTATCAATGTTTCTAAAACTTCTACTAAACCAGAACAACCATAATTAATATCTGTCAACGCCACCTAAATCATCCTCAATATCTCTACTTTCTTCTTTGATTAATGATGGTTGTAGTAATTCTTTTTCAAAACCAAAATCAGACTCTTTAATAAATCGTTGAGAGGAAAATCCCAAAAATCTGGCCCATAACATATTATACTCCAATGGGTCAACTCCGTAAGTAATTCCTAAACACCTTAATAAGATACTAGCATATCCTGAACCTCTTCCTGACCCCACTAATATATTATTATCTTTTGCATATTGTATATAATCTCTAACAATTAAAAAATAAGTAGAAAAATCATAATTATTATTATCATATGCTATCTTTACATCTGCCAATTCCATCTTCAAAGCATCTATATGTTTTTGACTTTTATCCCATCCTACTTTTTTTATACCCTCCCACGCTAAATCACATAAATATTCATAAGGGTTTTTATATTTGGATGGAGTATCAAATTTAGGAAGTCTCATCCCACCAAAAAGATTTTCTTCTATATCTTTTGTATTAATCCTCTCAGCAAGAGCAATAGAATTAGTTAAACTATGAGGTATATGTCCAAATATCTTGGCCATTTCTTCTGCACTTTTTAAATAAAACTCCATATGACCAAACTTTAATCTTTTAGGATCTTTTAAACATTTTTGCTGAGACATACAGAGAAGGACTTCCTGGGACTCTCCTTGGTCTTTAAAAACATAATGGACATCGTTAGTTGCCACAACAGGAATATTTAATTCTGTTGATAGCTTTAAAATTAAAGGTATGATTTCTCTTTCTTCTCTAATACCATGATACATAATTTCTAAAAAGAAATTATTATGACCATATATTTCATTTAAAATACCACAAATATTTTTAGCTTGTTTGTAACGGCCATACATTAAATTGGCATTAATAACATTTGAAAGACATGCTGAACCACACATTACTCCTTTCGAATATTTCGATAGTAATTCTAAATCAACTCGAGGATCATAATAAAACCCATCGACGAAGGAAGCCTGAGATAATCTGCATATATTCTTATAACCCTCATAGTCCATCGCATAGAGATTTAAATGTCGATTTCCTCTTCTCCCATCTGGTTGGTTGGTCTTTATTAAACTAGTATCTCTTTTTTCTTCATTCTGCCCTATGTCCATTCTACGTGCTAAATACATTTCACAGCCAAGAATAGGTTTAATAGGAGCATAAGGAATATCTTTACCTTTTTTATCTTTAGTTGCTCTGGCTGCCTTTAGGAATTTAATCCATCCTTTAATATTTCCATGATCCGTAATAGCCAATCCTGGAAACCCCATCTTTCTTGCCTGCATTGCTAAATCGTGTGGAGAACAAAGCCCATCGAATTTCGACATCGATGTATGACAATGAAAATGCACAAAATCTTTATTTTCAAATTTCATCTTTTAAAACTTCACTTTCTTTTTCAACTAATTTTTACTTTTCATCATAAGTCCAATAGATCAAATCTATCAACATCGGAATCTACATCTAAAATTTTATGTTTTGTAGTAATCGCCTTTATCTCAATAATATCAGTAAAAGGTACTTTTTTCATACTTGTTTTAACTCCCTTTTTAAAAGCTAATAAATCAACAGTATCATCTTCATGTATTTTTTTTACCCTCACTCTCTCAAAACTTATATTAAAATAATCCTGTTGATGAAATAAATGTTTTTTCATAGTCATAGAAAATTCTATTCTCTCATTTAACAAATTATTAAAAACAATTAGAATTTCATCTTTCTCAGTTAATTCTTTGTTAAATATAGTAGTAGTTATAAATTCTTTTCGTATAAATCTCATTTACTCATTATGTCTTTTTATCTTTCACTTTTCAAGTTTTTAAAAGTGCTTAGTAGGGTCATATCTTTCCCGGTGCCCATCTTGGAATTTTACATATTTGGGATTGCACTTTTTAACGTATTCGGAATCAGCTTGAAAAACTTCTCTATTTTTATTAATAATAGCAATATTTATATTAGTATCAGTTTTTTTTATGGAAGGAATATAATCTCTAACTAACTTGCAAGATACCCCTTTAATTATAAGAGGATTTTCTTCATAACCTTTCATTCTTTGATCTGAAAATATTGCCCCTGTTTTTGGATGTTTATACCAAAAAAACCCTATCATCCCCATTTTACCTCCTACAAATCTAAAATATCAAACCTACTATCTATTGGATCTATTGGTTCTTCAGGTTTTTTAAGTTCTTTAGATTCTTTAGGTTCTTCAGGTGTATTACTATTATCGCCAATATGCAACTGACTATTCCAGTAATAAATAGCATGATCATCGCTTACTCCGCTATCAATACCTCCAGTATAAGTAATATTTCCTGAGACAATTACATCGTCAGAATAAACCCACATAGAATTATTAGCTGATGTGTCCCCATTAATAGGAAAATTATAAGTGCTAACTGGATCTGCTATTTCATCTGGCTCTAATGGAGAAGTATTATATTTAATATCCGTCTCTTCTGTTTCTTCTGTGCCTAGCCTCACTATTCTTTCAACTTCACATTTACTTTTATCGTACATCTCATTCTGAATAAAAGACATAAATGGCAGATAAGAATATAATTCTAAATTTTCTAATCTTGCCTCTAAATAACTTTCTTCATCTTTAAATTCAATTAAATAATTATTTATATATTTTCTATAACTCATAAATCCAATATATCTAAACGTGTTAACTCTTCTTTATCTTCCATTTTTTTTATCTTAACCATGAAATTTTCATATTCACTTAATGAAGAATTCATTTCTTCTATCATATCACAAAAAATATCATTAGGTTGTGAAGCAATTTTTTCAACTTCTTTTAAACTCAAATCAAAAAATCTTGAAAAAGATTTAATACCTAATTCTATCCATATATCGTCAAATTTATTAATAACTTTTTTTTGTTTCATCATAAGTCCAATATATCAAAACGACTAGTTACTGATTCGGAAATACCCCATGACTCTTTATTCAACATCTTTTCTATACAAGATGAACAACATATAGTACTTTTTCCTTTTCTAACAACAAATTTTTTTGAACAACGAGCACATGAGTATTTTACACCAATTTTAATATCATTCTTAAGCTTTTTACAAATTTTTTCTACACATTTATAACAACTAATAGTACTTTGACTTTTTTTAATAATAAATTTTTCTCCGCAGCTACAACATGTATATTTTGCCCCTGCTTTAATATCTTTCTCAATTTTACTAGATAGTTCTTCTATACATTTAGGACAAGCTATAATACTACCATTCTCTCCAGGGATAAAATCATTATTACAACTAAGACATTTATTCATCATAAGTCCAATATCTCAAATCTACTAGTAATCATATTTTTAGGATCTAATATTTCTGTACTGTTATCTCCTAATCTTTTATATATTTCTCTAATTAGTCTTTCTAATGCTGGAAAATCATTAAATTTGCATTCTGGCCAGCTATTTACAGAAAGCACATCTATGGCTGTATATCTGTAATATTTTTTTGCTAATTGATATCTATCATTCATATTTAAATCTAGATAATTAAAGATTATAGCATTATTATAATTATCATAATAATTTAAAAAACAACCACCTGACATATGTCCTATTACTTTATATTTTATTACTTTATCTTTTGTAGTAAAATATATCCAATCCCATTCTTTTAAATCTCGTCCTAGTCCATTTAATTCTTTTAAATTATATATTATTGCCATTATAAATCTAATATATCAAATCTATCCATGTCTTCCTCTTCGTCTATTAAACCTGTTCCTTCTTCCAATTTTTTTGAATAAAGATTAATTAATTTAAATCCTCTCTCCATAGCTAATTCTTTAGATCTTTCAAAAATTCTACCAAAAAATCTTCTCTTAAATTCTTTTCTTTGATATCTAGAATGATTATTATATTCATAATTACTTATATCATTTCTTACCAATATGTTTTTAATAGCCTCATCATAAGAAAGACCTACTAAATATGGTAAAAAATTATATTTTATAATCTGCTCGTCTGTATAACCCTTTTGTCTAAGATATCCTATCGACCACCCATAAGCAAACTCTTCCCTCATTTCACTACTAATGGACCTTTGTCCCTCAAAAATGTAACAATAATGACATAACTCATGAACAATAACTTCATCTCTTTCAATTTTAGCCATTATATGATACTTCTTATTGATATATTGAGGTTTTTTACGAGCCCCGCAAACAACAATTATCTTAGAAATACTATCATAAAAACCTTCTGCTCCACCATATCCCATTTTAGCCAAATCTCTTGCAGCAACTTTATAAATAGAAATTTCTTTTGCTTTAACTCTTGGAAATAAATTATCAACATAATCAAAAGCTTCTTTATATTCTGGGTATCGAATAATCTTAAGAGCTATTCCTTTTATTTTCTTGATATTCTTCTGAGTTAATTCGTATTGTTTTTTAGCTTCTTCGCGAAGATTATAGTTTTTTAAATAATCTTCTGATAAATTAATAGATCTAAACATTATGGCATATACCCTTCACATTGTATAACAAACTTTGGATTTGTTCCTCTATTGTAAACCTGCACTTCTTTAATAACTCCTAATATACTCACCTTTGTTTTTTCAATAGGATTTGTACAATCTTGAGTAGTACAGCTTTTACAAATAGGCGTAAAAAACCCTTTTGAACTAACAATCATACGTGACATATCTACTGTTTGACATTTATACTCCATTATTCTGGCTCTCGATGTTTTTTCTTAATAACCTTTTTAGAATAATCACTACCGCTTTTTCTAAGAACCGCACCTTCTTTTTCAGCACTCAGGGGATCGTCTTTACTGACTCTTGAACGAATAACAGGTCTATTAAGAATTTCTGTTTCTGAAGTAATATTATTATTAACTATTTCTTTATCACCAGAAGTAGTTTTTTCTGATATATTCGATTGTTGTTTATCTTCTGTAATATCAAAAGACGACAACGCATCTATAGGAGGACCTGCGGGAATATTATCTTTACCATCTATTTTAGGAGGTAATAAAGTCGAAGCAAAACCACCAGGTTTAATTCCTGGTATAAGATCTGTTTTTGTTAAAATTTGAGGTTTCAATATCCCCTTTTGTCCAAGAAAATTAGTAACTTCTTCAAACAATTTAGCAGGACAATGAAGCTCTTGTCCATTTCCCGATACATGAAGAGCATTTGGATTATTTGGATCATATTTCACATTCCAGATAACTTCTGACATACCTTCCAAAATGCAATTAAACTCTAATAATTGAGGTTTTTCTTCTATAGGCATTTTTTTTCTCCTTTTATCTTTTTTCTAAGTTTTGTTCTCATTTCTTCTCTTAATATTTCAACTTTCATTTGTTTTTTTTCATCAAAAAATGGTTTTCTCAATGATGGTATTGTATTTTTACAATTAGGACAAATAGTTCCAAAAATATTCTTATATTCTTCAACTATTTGTCCATTTATATATTTGTCTCTATCAATTATATATTCACATTTATCACATATGATTTTCATATTTTTTTATATATTACTTTAGACATTAAACAACTGTTATTATGTTGACAAAATCTTTTATTAAACTCATAATCGTCCTGATATTTTTCATTAATTATATCATAAGGGCATTGAATAATCTTTCCACCAATAAAGTAGTTAGCAAACCTACATTGACAGTCTGGTAGTGTTGTTGTACTCTCAAAAACTCCTCTTTTAGATACATGAATCTCCATATCTCCTTCATATGCATCCAAAAATTTATGCACAAGTTCTTTATATTGTAATATCGGCATTGTTATATCTGTATCATTAAAAAATTCCTTATGCTTATTATCAAGTTCTCTAAGTGAAGAAATAAAAAAAACTTTGCAACCATAAGTAAATTCACACCTTGCTGCCGAATGTAATAATTCTGTTATTTTTGTTTTGGAAGAAATCATATAATTAGCATCAAAATTCAAATCATCAATAGGAATAGACAAACACGATTTATTCTTTCCCCGATATGAATAAATAGATACCCTAAGTTTTACACATTTAAATTCATCAGAATAATACCCAGCAAAAGCACTTCCGTTTGTGTAAATAGTTGTTTTAAGCTTTACTAGTTTATTTATCTCTAAAATCTCTCTCAAATTAGGATGAAGAAGTGGCTCACCACCTAACAAATTAATTTGTTTACCTCCCTTTTCAAGAAAATCAACAACAACACTTTTATACTCCCTTACATCTATATCTTGAACACTATCACCCATTACATTTCGGGCAAAGCATCCTTTACATTTTAAATTACATCTGTTAGTGATGAATACTTGAAGAGTATTTCTTCTTTCTAATGACAACTCTTTGTATTTATTCCAAGGAAATTTCATTATTAACTCCCATCTACTTGCGGACGACATCCATATAATTTATCAAAATAATCAGAATCAATTAATAGTGTATCATAAAAATATTTCCAGAATTCTTTATTTGATTTAATTAAATTAGGATGGGGCTGAGGTATTTTCCACCCATTTTTCTGAGCCCACATAGATAATACTTGTATATCAGGATTATAAAATAAATCACCTATTGACGGTTCATAATCTAATATATAAAAACTACCATCTTCATGGCACTGTATTTCCATCATTCCCTCACCCATATCACTAGCAATAGTAACAAAGCTTCTTATAACCCATTTCTTATTAAAAGGAATCTCTTCTAGCATTATTTTCTCTGTATCTTTAAAAACTCCATCTGTCTCATTTAGAGTTATATCTGTGAAATTAATTATAAATTCACTATCCATATTATATTTTCCAAGTTAAAGAAGATACTTCTTGTTCTTCTTTTTTCTTATTATAATTCTTAGATCTTTTCTCATTACCCTTATGCAAAAGATCAAAAATCTTTTCTAATAAATTCACATCCCTAGATCTGGCCACATTGTCTACTTTTCTAAAAAATTTCTCATAAAATATTATTTCTTCTTCATCCATATTACATTGCTCTGCAATATGTCTGCGACTAGTTGAATTGATCATTAACAACAAGAATTCCACCCTCTTATCTTCTTCAACACCTAGTTTTTTTTTCTTAAAATCTTCTATTATAGAACGTATAACATCTTTATTATCTATCTTAACATTTCGGAGAAAATATTTAACTGATTCTTTAGTCGATATATTTTCTAAATTACTTTTTAAGTTGATTAAAGTAATTCCAGAATGACAGCCAAAACAATAATATGTTTGATAATTTCTCCCCTTAGTTCCAATAGGATAAACAACAAAAGATGGATCACTATCTCCCTTATGAATTGGACAAAGATAAATATCTTTATCTCCAGTTTTCTTATTAGGAAATATACTCTTCTCTTCTAAATAAGAAGTAATAGTTTTTTCTTGTAATATTCTATTAATATAATAATTCATTAGTAATCATCATTCCAATCATCCAATTCTTCATCATCAATAGAATTTTCTATATCTCTATTATCATTAATGCTATTTACATAATTATAATCATCATTATTAGGATCATATAAATTATCAGGTTCTACAAATTCTTTATTAAGCACCACTCCGTCTTTTTCAACTTGATCCATTAAATTAGAAATATCCGCCACGATCTCTTCATTAATATCATTTTGTTCTGGATCTTCTGAAAGTTCTCCACCATATGGAGAACTACAAATTAAACCATATTCAGGATGAATATCAAGAGTAGCTCTAACTTTACCATTTTCAAAAACTGTAGGTCCATTTCTTGATTTAACACAAAATATATCTAATAAAGAATCGGGTTGTTGAACATTTTTTAATTGAGCAAAAATATTATCAGCATCAGCGGCATATTCGTGAGATCCCCTAATATCTTCTGAATTAATAGAAGTTTTATCTCTGTCCACACCTGCTTTTCGAACTCTTTTCAAAGCTTCCCTTCCCAATTGGGCCGCAGATAAAACAGCAAAATCCAAATCCTTTCCCATTTGCCTCATAGTTTTCAACATATCTCCAATTTCAAGATCATTGCGACCATACCTATTTTTATGAGCTTCTAAATTAGCTATATAATCAATAACTACAAGTTGAGGCTTAATAAGTTCTATATTCTTTTCTATTTGTCTTTGTATTTTTAAAACAGTAGTGTTCCCAGGTTCTTGCATCATATAAAATTGAGCGGGATTTTTTTGCCATTTCTCTTCCATATGTCTTATTTTGTCCATTTGTTCTTCATTAATATCTTTAATATTTCTTGTGATAAATTCTGAACGTATTCTTGCCTCTCTCGAACAGGCCCTTCTCCACATTTGGTCCCTATGCATTTCAAGGGGGACGAATAAAACATTAAATCCACTATTCCATATATTCAAACCAATATTAAGCATCATAGAACTCTTATATGCTCCAACATCTGCACAAATTAAAGTTAAAGTTCCTTTCTCGAAACCCGTAACCATAGCATAGTCGATTTCTCTTATTCCGCTTAAAACAAGAGGGTCTTCTTTAATCTTTCCGCTACGAATATCTTCAATACGTTGAATTTGAATTTTTGTTAAAACTCTAATATCCTCATAATAAGATTTTCCCTCCAATATTGATGATCCTTGTAATATACTATCACATTTATTAACTAAACCTTTAATAGCTGAAATATTGCCATTCTTTTTGCTATTTTTATAAAATTGTTCTAAAGTTTCTGTAATAGAATTTTCAATATCGAAATCAATGACTTTTTGAATCAACATCGGAAAATCTTCCATATCAGCAGATGCTGCATAACATGAATTAAAAGCTAATTCCTGAGATATTCTTTCTTTTGGAATTGTATTTAACTTTAATTTTTCTTTAAAAGATTTCCTAGTTAATAAAACATTATCTTTATCAAATGTTTCTAAAATAGAGATAATAATAGGAATATTCTCTTCACTAAATTGTTTTGGATACAATCCGCTATCATAAAAACGATCTATTGCGTTTTTATCATGAAGTAATAAGTATATTAATTCTCTTTCTTCTTGTATACTAAGTATTTTACTCATTATAATTGTTTAATAAATCTTCACTTAATGGTATTTTAAAAGTCATTTTACTTTCAAGTATTTTACTAATTCCTATACCGTATGTTTTTTCTAAATCAAATAAACTATCTCTTATATCAAATTTAAAAACTAAAATTGTAGGCTGCCCATTATAAAACCTGTCCAGAAAAAACGGATCAATTCTGTCGCTCATTAAGGTATTCTGTTTCTCACTTCTCGGTTTTTTTAAAATATTATCGACCACCAACCAACTGCAACTTTTATAATCCGCTAATTCTGCCGAATTTTGTTCAATAGCATAAAATAATTTAGAGAAATCAACCCAGTCATAATTATGACTTCTTACATTTTTAGTAACTCTTAATCTTATGGCTTCCTTCATTACAATAGAAGCTAACATAGTCCTTCCTATAGGTCTATTTGATAACCCATGAATAACTATATTATTGCCATTTTCAAATCTTTTCATCATAATATTATGATCTTTGAGAAATGATGTAATAGAATTTTTATCTTTCTTTTTTTGCAAGAAAATTTCTTTCCATCTTAAATCCCAACAATATTTACATATTTTATCCTTAGCAACAGCGGCAACTCTTTTAGAAATGGTGTTAGTTGTGCTATTATTTTTTTTATTTATAGCACAACCATTAAAATCAAAAATAGTATAATCCTCAAAACTATCAGGAATTACACTATGAATATATGCCCATAATTCTGCAACAGAAGAATATGTTTTTAATTCTATTTCTGTTAATTCTTCTTCTTCTTTATTCCCGTACTTTTTAGCAAAATCACGAATAAAATACTTTTTAAGATGTTCTATATTTTTCATGTTTTATTAATCTTAATCTAAATCTAAATCTTTCGCTCCATCATTTTGTCCGAAATTAATAACCTCCACAGGTTCTGCATTGGCCATTCTACATTTATTTGCAGCCCATTCTCTAAGTTCCTCAAAATCAGATTGCCTCATTTCAAAAAGAGATTTAAATAAACTAAGAGCCATAATAATATCATCAGTTGTAATAGGCCTAGCTTTATCCATAAAACCAACTAACATAGCATTCTCGATACCTTTTTCAATCTCAGCTCCACTGTATCCGTCAGTTTTAACAGCCAATTGAGGTATATTAATATTTTTTACATTAATATTTCTAAGTCTAAAAAGAACACTAAATATTTCTTCCCTTTCTTCTATATTAGGCAGATCTACAAAAAAGATTTCATCAAAACGACCAGCCCTTAAAAACTCAGGGGGAATAGCCTGGTGATCATTAGCTGTTGCCACAACAAATACAGAAGAAGTTTTCTCTTGCATCCATGTAAGAAAAGTGCTTAATACACGACTCGTTGTTCCTCCATCTGTCTTGCCACTTGAACTATTTCCAGAAAGAGCTTTTTCAATCTCGTCAATCCATAAAACTGAAGGAGCCACAGCTTCAGCTTGCTTAATAGCAAGCCTGGCATTTTTTTCCGAATCCCCAACAAGGCTTCCAAAAAGTTTTCCAAAATCAAGTCTTAATAAGGGCATCTTCCATACACCACTAATAGCCTTACAAACCAAACTTTTGCCACAACCTGGCATTCCAATAGTAAGTAAACCCCTAGGTTTACTTAAACCATAATCTTCTGCCTCTTGTGAGAAACACACCTTTCTATCTTTAATCCACCCTGTTAAATTCTTTAATCCTCCAATATCATTCATTTTAACAGGTTTATCAAAATATTCTAACAATCCACCCTTGCTAATAATTTGTTTTTTCTCTTCAAGAATAAGAGGTATGTTCCAGCTATGAGAGGAAACAAGAGACTTAGAAAAAGCAGTTTGTGCTTCCATTAATGTTAAACCAGTAACAGCATTAATAAGCTCTTCTTCATTTTTTTTAGTTTTCTTAGCAATATCAGGAATTTTCCTTTCAGCACCACGAACTACATCATATAAAGCATGGCGAATTTCTTTTTTATTAGCATAAGGGAATTCTATCATAGGCAGAATATTCTGAATAACATCTGTAGCTTGATAATATGGACCTGTACAAATAGTACTAACAATACAATTCAAATTAGAGATAGCTACAAAACGCCTTTCAATATCTGGGTTTGGGGTAATAAAATTAAAAAAATCTAAAAGGACATATATAACTCCATTACAACCCTTATTTTTTTTCTCTTGAACACTGGATTTTTTCTTTTCGAAAGATCTACCTTCACTAATAATATGATCAAGAATAGCTAATGGATTATTCTTTAAATCTTCAGTAACACCAGCCACAGCTTCCCCACTAGATAAACTCACTAAACCATTATAAGTGTCCCAAAGAAAACAATCGTACCCCTTCACAATACAAAAATGAGTTAAAAACTGAGTTAATCTTTTTTCCTCATTATGAGTTATATAGAATAATGGATAACGACATTTCAAGATATTCATAAAATCATTTTTAAATTTATCTGTGCACATTTCTGCTAATGTCGCTTCGCTAACCGATTTGCTAATTGCTTTCATCTTTTCTTTCCTTAAAAATTATTACCACAAAATTAATTACTTATTTTTACTTTTCAATACCGTAATGATTCAAGAACGTAATGGCATAAGAGTTGTAAATATTAAAATCCTTTTACCATAAGAAACTTGTAATGATTTCCAAGTAGCCAAATCTTTAAATTCTTCAAGATTATCATTCATTTTTTCGATAGCTTCCGGAACCATATTCCTTTCTCGACCTTTCAATTCTAAAATATATTTTACTATATATTTTTTTGTTAAAAACTTTAATATTTTTTTATGTTTTACGACAAGATCGTGAATATCAATATTTAAACCACATCTAATTTCTTTATTATGTTGTACTTGACTTTTATTTTTTCTTTTCTTATTTTGTTGATATATCATTTTTCCATAATCTATGATTTTACAAACTGGAAAACCATTTTTTCCTTTTGCTGAGACCTCAACAACATCTAAACTCATATTCTCTGCTATTTTTAATGCTTCAGATAACTTAACAGCTTCTTCAACTTTACCATCTAAAAAAACTAAATTTATTATTTGGGCTTTAATTTGATCATTAACATTATACTTTTTCCCATTAAGCACCTTTCTTGTTTTCTCCTTTTTGTAAAAATAACATTTTCTTATTTCTCTTAAATTCTACATTTAATTTAATACTTTTATCTATTTTATCGAATATAAGTTGAGGACTTTTAAAAACCATATTTATAGGATATGGGGAATATATCTCTGTGGCACTTTGTATAATATCAATCATATGTCTCTTATACATATATCGACACGCATTAATAATGATTTTTATAGCTTCTTTTTTATTAATCTTCTTTATTTTAAGCAACCAATTTAAAGCAATTACAACTCCATAATTTCCAACTAAAGTAGTATCTCCTATATCATATGATTTTTGAATCTCATCTTTAGTCAACTTGTACTTTTTATTTTTTTGCTTCTTCTGAATCATATAATTAATAAATCGTTCCCTAAAATCATATGACTCTTTAAATTTAAGAATTATCCAATCCTTTCTCATTTGACTAAAATAAAAACCACCCTTATTTCTAAAATAATCAATATGATGATTGAAAAAATAAACAATATAATCATATATCATTAAATTACAACAATATCCAAACACATCAACAAATAAATCTTTAATCCTATTAATTTCAAGACTGCTTCCTCCAATATTTAAATCCCATTCAGTCTGATACCTATTAATATACAACTTATGGGCAAATTTAAAAAAATCAAAAGCTCCCCATTCTTCTAAGCTGTTTTTTTCTTTAAAACGCCCTTTCTTACCTATATTTTTATAATCACAAAATTTAGTTTCTATATTAGAAATAACAAATCCTTCATCATTCGCAATTATACCACTTTTACTTTCGCTTTCATTCTTTTTTTCTATTTTCTTTTTTTTTCTTTTCATTTTACGTAAATCTTTAAACTGTATATGTTTAGGATCTACGCCCTCCATCTGTGCTTTTATGTCTCTTAAAACATCTTTAGCATCTTTTTGAACCATCTTCAACTTTTTAATCTCCTATAATTTCAAATTCTTCTTCTGTTTTATATATCTTCAATCTTTTTTTACTATGAGATTGCATGTATTTACAATTGTCCATAAAATCAACAGCTATAGCATCTTTCTTTCCTTTATAAGGCCTTAATATCCTTCCTATTCGTTGTAACGCTCTCGTTGGGGATTTACCCCCGCCCGCTAAAATTAAAGTATCTAATGGACGAACATCAATACCTTCATCAAAAATCACACTAGCGATAGTAATTTGAGGTTCTCCTTTCCTCATTTTATCAAGATGTTCTTTTCTCTTTTTTTTACCTGTTCCACCATGCATAAAAATACTTTCTGGAATAAGCTCTTCTAACATCTTGCCATGCTTTATTTGTTTTACTAAAATAAGAATTTTTCTACCTTTATTAATAAAACGGTCAGCAAACTCAACTATTTTATTATTTCTATAAGAATTTTCTAGAATTGTCTGTTTATAAATATTAGCATATGAAGATTTCCTTAACCCCCTCATATTATTAACTTTAAAAAAATAAATTGTAGGTTTAATAAGATATCCTCGTTTAATTAAAAAAGAAGCACTAATATCCGCAATAGTTTTACCAAAACATCCTTGAATTAAAATATCATCACCTTGATCCCTGTACGGCGTTGCACTCATTCCATATTTATATTGACAAGACTCTGATGCATCTGATATAATTTGACAAGTCTCTGCTGCCCAGTGTTGTACTTCATCACATATCATAAGTTTAGAACTTTTTATTAAATCTCGAACACTCTCTTTAATATCATCAATATTAGTATTATCTTTAAAAATATCTTCATCATCAAATTTAACCCACACTCCGCCTAATGACCTAACTGCTGTTTGAATAGTCATCACATTAATATCTTGTATATCTTTATAACCCCCACCTATCATTCCAACTTTAACACCAAGATTATTCTGTTTTATAAATCTTTCTAATTCATCTTTTGCTTGTCTTAACAAATCAATACTTGGAACATACATAACAGTAGGAGACACCCCCATGCGAGCAACAATGCCTGCCGCAAGTGCTGTTTTCCCAGATCCTGTAGCTAATTTTAAAATCCCCCTATCTATACCAGGAGTTTGCTTAGTTCCAATAACTTTATTAATAATATCTTGTTGGTAATCTCTAAATTCAAATTCTTTAGACATGGTGTATCTGTCAGTCTTTTCAGTTTTGCTTCTAATATCTATCCTTCTAAAAGAAACATTATTGGACATAAAAAAATCTACAGCTTTAGACAAAAGTCCTGTCTGGAAATGTAAACCTTTCTTTTTGATATGACAACGACAGAATTGCTTATTCCAACAAACAGCAGAAACATTACCGTCCCATTCTTTCTTCCATTTCTCATGTTGCTTAGCTTTTGCTGAATTATTTTTTATCATCCAAAAAGCATTTTCTGGAAGATATCCTAATTCTCTTTTAAACTTATCATATATTTCGCTACCCATTCTACCTTCTACATGTGTCGAATTATGGTCCACACGTAGAATTAACTTATTATTGTCCAAATTTAAACCCCTACTCTACCACATCACTAATATCAATATCATCAACAAATTGATTTAACTGATAAATCTTTTTCTTTTTTTTATCTTTTATAAGATTGCGTTCTTCTTCTTGATTAACTGGAGGATGAACAATCATATCAGCTTGTAGCTTTTTATATTTTTTTGATTGTATTTTTTTCATTTTCTATCTCACAACAAATATTTATTAAATCTTTTTTTAATTGTAGTATTCTAAAATGAGCATCTTTATAATTTCCATTAGTTAAATAGTTAATTATTCCCCTAACGTTTATTAATTGTGAAAATAATTCATTTTTATACGATTTATGTAAACTACCTAACTTCTGCTGCACACCTAATATTTTATGATAAGCAGGTATATGCTTAGGTGTTTTTTGCTCTATTAAATTAATAGCATTCTCTATTTTTATTAATACACTTTTCAAAAAAGAAACATATTCACCATTATTCATTTTTTACCTCACTAATAACTAACAAAATAATAAATAATTATATTTTTATTATTTTCGCTTTTCAAGTGTATTTACCACACCCTGTTTGATGATAATAACGATTGAATAGTTTGAGTAGCGTCTGTTTTATAATCTGTTGTCTGTTTTTGTTTTATACGAAGCAACACATTAAAAGGGACTCCATTATCATGACCATTTGTAACTCTTTTCTGCCTTACTTCCTCCACTTTATCCCAAAATTCTTTAACATAAGGTTCCAAATTCTTATAAACAGTCCAATCAGCCCCTCGAGTAGGTTCTATCATTTTTTCTAATACCCCTAATTGCCAAAACTGATTAGGCAATCCAGGAACTGAATTTTGAGCAATTTTAATAAATTTAGGATCAAGACAAGCCATCTTTTTAGACATCATAGCATAAAAATTAATTCCCAAATTAGCCATAATAGCACATTCAAAATCAGATACATCCTCTTCTTCTAAAGCTATTTCAAGCACCCCTTTATATTTATCATATATATCTGTCTCATATATATTTTTAATTATTTCTATAGGGGATAATTTATATGCTTTTAAAACTTCTATAAAAATAAAAGCACTCTGAACAACTCTGTTATCAATCATATTTACAAAAATGAAAGATTCATCAGAAATGTTTTGAGATGGAAGATCTTCTTTTTTATAATATTTTGCAATATCAACCTCAGGATTACCATCACAAATTATTTTAAAATTAATAAGATCTCTATTATAAACAGGGCAAATAATATTTTTTAACAATACCCATATCATTGGGAATTGGTATAGTCTCATAACATGAGCTTCATCTACGAAATCATCATCAACATCATCACCATACATAAAAGTTCTTAAATTAGAAGCTAGAACAATTAAAAAATTATTTCTATCTTCTTTGTTAGACATAAACTGAACATCTACAATATCTAACGAATTATTTATATACTCTGCAACAATCTTAAAACTTGTATGAGCTATATTTTTAGTTTTTCCTATAAATAAAGTCCCTGATATATTTTCATCAAAAGAAACAGGAATATCTATAAAATTAACATTATATTTATTGCACATCTTCCGGATAATAGATTCAGCTATCTTAAAATCACTTATTTTACTCATATTATTCTCTATTTTCTATAATAATATTTTTTAATCTCTTCTGGTAACATTCCTAAAGCTATTAAAAATTCTTCATGAGACAAATCAGGTGTCTTTAAAAAATCTTTTATATCTTCTATTTCTTTGCTAGTAATTTTACTTCTTTTCTTTTTACGTCTTATAGGCATCTTATTATCAAGATTATTTAAATTATCAGAAGCATCTATTTTAGATTTTTTCTTAATTTTATCAGATGTCTCCTGATCTAATATCTCAAATGCAAAATTAATCAAAGTCATCTCTTTTAATTCAAAAATAATTAATTCCTTACATGAATTACAATATAAACCTATACATAAATAATCTTGATGAGGAGGCCTGCTACTTTCTTGAATACTAATAGACATCAAATTATCAGAACAAAATCTAAATTTACAATTTCTACATATTAGTTTGTCCATCTCTATAACTTTGATGATCCATTTAGGTATCTCTTGCATAATATATCTCCATATCAAGGTGCTTTATTCTATATCATTCTATTATCTTGTTTAAAAACCTTTATTTTCTTCATTAAAGAAACTCCTTACGTATCCTAAAACATTCTATATTTATTCATAAATTCTCTTCTAACCATAACATGCTGCCTAATCATTTTTTGTTTATATTTTAAAGTATTTCCTTTACTATTAATTCTATACTGTATTAATGGTTCTTGTAGGTTATGAAATTTATAATTATTTAATATTGCTCTAAGCCATAAGTCAAAATCTGGAACTAATTGCCTATCTGATTTTAATGAGTATCCATTTAACTTATCGAAAACTTTTTTTCTAAAAACCATAGTAGGATCTATCATAGGATTCATATTCTTTTTTATAATCATCGCTACTATATCTACATGGTTTTGTGTAGGATAGTCCATTATTTGCTTTAATTCTTCATTTTTTTCATTTATTTTCCTAGCGAACCCACCTAAAAAAGAAATATCGTCATTTTGTTCCATAAATTTTATTTGTTTTTCCAACCGATCTGGCAAACTTATATCATCACCATCGAAAACTGCTAAATACTTTCCTCTTGCTTCTTTTATAGCTCTATTTCTACCTTCTCCACAACCTACATTCCCCCCTCCATAGATTATACGAACTGGCCCTACAAATTTTTTAATATTTTTTTTCAAAAAATCATCAATTACTTGCCGAGTTTTATCTGTTGAAACATCATCATATATAATAATTTCAAAATCTTGGAAAGTTTGATTAAAAACTGATTGTAATGACTCTTTTACATATTTTTCGCAATTATAAACAGTAGTAATAACAGATAATAAGGGTATATCCATTTTAAGTTCTCATAAAATTAAGTTTATATTTATAGATTTTATTTTTTATTGCAAATTGATCCCATATTTTTGCTGCTTCTTCTGGTGTGGGAAAATATCCTAGATGTTTATGCTTTCCATCTATCCATATGTTAGCACGAAAAGACTTTTTAGCTTTAGTTAAATAAACACCATTATACTTACAACTTTTCTTTTTTCGTTGGGATAAAAAATATTTATGTATTTTTTCAAATTTTTTCTTTTTTCTTTCAAGAAAAATTGTTGTATCTATATACAGATAATCGAATAAACAAGATAGCTGCCCACAACCTCCCCATCTTAAAACATATTTAGATATACAACCATGAATTCCATTATCATTAATCCCCGTACCTTCCAAAATATGTTTTTTAGTTTTTTCTAATATACCTTTAGTATAAGATACAATCCCCATATAGCAAGATGTTATCCCTCCTTTCTTGGTCCATCCCACAGTCCCGTCTCCATCAAAATATCCTCTTATAAAATGCCGAATTAATTCGTTGGGAATGCAATTAAAAATTTTACTACTATTATTTTTATATGTTTTTCTATAAACTATACCCTTATTATTTAAATCATTCCATATTTTTTTATCAGAAAATCCTAAATTATATCCTGAATAATATTTATTTTGTCGTTTATTATAGCTAGAATAAAATTTAATACCCACATTAAAGATATTCGCTAATTTTTTAAGATGCAAATAGTCTCTTTTGGCCAAATTTACATCTATTCTATATCCTATTTTTTTCGGACGAAGCGTTCCATCTGCCAATAAAAATCCTAACCAATATGATTTCTCTTCTGTATCAATAATATCAAAAAAATCGTTATTTCTGCTTACAACATTCTTCTTTAACTTATAACTAGAACAACTTATGCAAACAGAATTGGCACTACGACTTCTATACAAATTAGATTTAAAAGTATAAAACATCTCCCTATTACATTCAGGACAATTTTTAGAAAACTTTTCTATTTTCTTAATCATTTTTTTTCTCCTGTTTAGAATATTTGACCATATAGTCTCTAACTACTTCTGATATGGTTTTATAGTCATCTTTACAGGCTTTTTTAAAAGACTTATATAATGAAGGATGAACCATAACTCTAATTTCTTCTGTTAGTTTTTCTTTCATATTCTTTCCTTTATTATATATTTCTGTAATACAGAACAAATTCCTTTATTTATTTTTATAAATCTAATATCTCAAATCTACTATGAATCCTTTTTCTTTCTTTATATTTTTTAAATTCTTCTATAGAAAAATTTTCTTTTTGAGCTAAACAATCAAATACTATTTTATCATCAAAATCTAAAATAAAATCAAAAGATAAATTTTGAACATAAGATATATAACGCCATGAGCATTCATCAGCTTTGTCCAAAAATTCCAAAATAAAATCTTCCGATAAATGTTGCTTTTGCCAAATCCAGTCCCAATCTACATTATCTTTGAATTCTTTAATAAAATCTTCTGATAAACTACAAAACATGCTTGCAAAAAGCCAGTCATTCTTTTCCATCTTATCAATAGAATTACAATTATATCTTTTTAATATCTTATACAGTTCTTTTCTAACTGTTTCTTTCATAAGTCCATTATCTCAAATCTACTAATAATTATATTTTCTTTACAATCTTTAACTAAACATTTTATCATTTTATCAGTCCATCCCCATCCTATTTCTGCCATAAGATAATCTTCTTTATTTACGTGTTGTATCGTTAAAATTCTATCAAAAAACCCTTCATTCAATTCTTTTTCTTTTGTTTTTATGAATATCCATCCCAGATTTCTACCTATCCCTCCCAACCTATCTAGTCCATACTCTCTCTCCATTTCTTTCCAAGTCTTTATTTTTACTTTATCTCCTACTTCGTATTTCATAAGTCTATTATCTCAAATCTATTAGCAATAGGTTCAAATACACCTTCTTTAATCATCTCTTCGGTCCAATTATGTCTATGTTTATCGCAAAGTATAAAATAAGAATATTTATGCACTTTTTCAATTGTTAAAATTCTATCAGGAAATTTTTCATTTATCCAGTCTTCCATACCTATATAAAAACTAAAATATCCCATAAGAATTACCCCCTCATGTGAAGAATTATACTCTTTCCCCATTTTTTCCCAAGTTTTTATTTTTACTTTATCACCTACTTTATATTTCATTTTTAAACGCCTCTCTTTAAAACTTTTCTTTTAATTGTTTTAAATTATATATTTCCATTATAAATCTAATATGTCAAAACGACTATTAGACATATCTGCTATTTCTTCTTTTAATTTTTTATTTTCTTCTAAAAGCCTATCCCTTTCTTCTACGACTTCAATGTTCATTTTTTTAAAAGATTCATTCATTAACTTTTCCATTAAATATTTTTCTTTTGCTTTTTCATCTATTGAATATTCTATCATCTCATCTGTCAAATTTATCTTCATTCCTTTTGTTATATACCTATATTCACACACTTTTTTTATTGTTACAACTCTGCAAATACCCAATTTATCAAGATGTTCATCTTCGTCCTTTGTCCACCATCCACATGAACAAACACTCATTCTACCAAAACAATCTGTTCCAAACTCCTGTTTTAAAGCTTTCCATGTTTTTATTTTTACTTTATCACCTACTTTATATTTCATCTCTAAATACCTTATCATATAATGGCACTATATTATTCCAATCAATATATTCTATATCTTTTTGTCCTTGACCTATAATAGATTCCTTAAATGTTTTTAAATTTCTTTTTCCATCATTTTCTATTGGTTTTAAAGTATAAAAAAGGGCTATTACTAGATGATTAATAATATTATTATCAACAATTACATATCCTTTTTTATCGACTTTTTGATAACTAACCGGAATCCCTCCTGGATTATCCATAATATTTCCTACTTTCATAGAAACATAAGGTAATTTAGCAGCTCTACATTCTAAAATAACAATAGGAGCAACCTCTTTCTTGCTAGTTTGAAGAAAAACATCTGATGCTTTAAAAGCTGCTACGACATCATCTCTAGGAAGATCTCTTAAAAATCTTATAGGTAATCCTTTACATTGTTTTTTGGTCCTATCTAAAAATATTTTGTCATAAAAATACTGCACTGTATTAGAAATCTGAAGAATAATAAAATCATCTAAATTCTCAGATAATTTTCGACATATTTTAGGCAAAAGTTCAAAACCCTTACCATAGAAATACGAAAAGACGCTAAGAATAATATATTTTTCTTTAATATTGTATTTTTCTCGAAAATTAATTGCGTTTTCTCTAAATTCTGATAAATTTACCCCATTTGGAATCACCTTAACGGGTAAGTTGTTATCGACACACCACTTATAATCAGGAGTGATTTTAGAATGAGTAATAAGATTAAACCTATGCAAACTTTCCTTTAATAATTTAAAAGATTCAGGATGAGACTGTAGATGATATGCCCCTACTAATGCACAGAATAGCCCACAATCGATTTTATCGATATTTTGGAGTAAGGTATCCATCCCCCAAAAACTATCCGAATAAACAAAGATGTAATCATTTTTGGCTATTTGAGAAATAAACTTATTTCCTTTAAAACAAGGAAAATAATTTACCCCATTATCTTGAAATGGAGAGCTATTACTAAAACTATAAACATTTACCTTATATCCATAATTTTTGACTAGTTTCTCAGCTATGTTCTTTAAAACTATTTCTGATCCACCAATATGCCTATGCGAATAATTACAACAAACGCCTAATTCCATAAATTTTCCATATCTTATATTTTATCTTTCTACTCTTATAATATAAATACAATCACTTTTAAAGTATTTCTTCTTGAAAGTGAAAGTAAATTTACTATAATAATTTTACATTAAAATTCAAAATAATATTAACTAATGGACTTATAAATGACAGAAATACATAATTTAAAAGAATTAAATGAACTAGGAAGAAATTTAAAAAACGATGATTATATATATTTTACTACTTTTAAAAATAAAGTAATAAAATATCAAATAACAGGTTATCCATCAATTAGAACATTTTTATATTGCCATAACAAATTGCATTC